>Ga0206995_1003_pt1 | contig 90237 bp, 86 predicted proteins | sample Alteio_BWMinCont_5_FD_153480 | JGI IMG/M metagenome (GOLD analysis project Ga0206995, IMG submission 153480) | Enriched cells from forest soil in Barre Woods Harvard Forest LTER site, Petersham, Massachusetts, United States -... | ecosystem: Environmental > Terrestrial > Soil > Temperate forest >... | reverse complement strand
ACCGCTTCACCGTTTTTAATGATCAATATATGATCTGGGTGAAAAAACCAGAAAAATTAATTAAGTTAAAACAATTAGGTTTTAATGTTCCCAGGTTTTTTATTATCAAGTCTGATGGAAGCGGTCAGCTTGTCATCAATGATGAATTACGACACGCATTTGATGGTCTAAAGAAACCGGTCATTGTCCGTAGCGCTCACCCCGAAGAAGGCAAAAAGTATTCTTATTCAGGCATTTTTACAAGCATTCCTAACATAAAAGTCTTATCCGAGAGGGAAGCTGAGAAGACGGTTTGGCAGCATGACGAGGATTTTGATGAAATTCTCGCAGACAGCGTTGAGGGGGCTTATGAGAAGATGGTTTCTCTCGCAAAAAATGATTTCAGAATCAATCGGTATAAAGAAGCGCATAATATTTCTGATATTGACTCAAATGTCATGAATGCGGTCGTTATGGAACAAGTTGATGTGGATGTGTTCGGTATGTTTGTAACCTCTGACCAACATGATCCGAATAATATCGATATACATTTTCAAGTGCGCGGTAATGAAGATAAAGGTTTAGGGGGAGTGGTGACTTATAATAAAATTACCCATATGTTAGAAGATCGGCAATTAAGCCCGCGGCTTCAGCGTATCTTGATTCAATTCGGGGAAACAGCTTCTCGAATTGAGAAAGAATTTGGTGTTCAACAAATTGAGTTGGCTTCATCGAAGGATGGAGAGGTTTATGTGTTCCAATCCAGAAATATCAATTTGGGTAACCCCGAAGACGTTCCCCGGTATCCTCAATATAAAACCTTAGCAAAAGGTTTGAGGGCTATAGGTTATGGTTCCTATCACCTTCCGGTTTTGGTCATTGATGATTTACAAGAAGCAACGGGGTATAAGCAATCGTTAGAATACAAGGAATTAGAAAAAGAGAACGTGGCAGCCAGTGGCAATGACCAACTTTGGAGACAGAGGTATAATAAATATTTAGATTTTTACAAACGGGTTATGCTCAAATACCGTGAAGAATTATTGGAATTTCAGGCCAAGCACCCAGATCATATATTGATCATTAAAAACGGTGAAGCGGTTGTTCGTGATGGTGCGGAAGGGCCTAAAAATTATGAATTTTTAAACCAGCTTATTTCAAAAGCAAGGGTCGTTATTAGAGGTAGGGCCCAGAATGCCATCCGCCATGAGGATTGGGACAATGTGGAGCATGGAGGGTTGACAATCATAGATGGGCCGAACGGGGAATTAGCGGATTATTTTCTTTATAAGCGACAGGAATGGCATCGCGGGACTGTTATAGTGACTGGTGACTATCTGAATGTTTTAAGTAACTCAGATGGTGTTTTTGTCTGGAAAGATCCGGCAATGAGAATAGGGGACCAAGCAATGACAACCGAAGGCAAATGGACGTTTATATTGGCAACTATAGTGGGCGTTTCTACTTTTAATTGGGGAACGTTCATTTCGTTCAAAACTGGAGTTTCAAGCATATGGACAGATGCCGTGTCTTTGGCGATTGCTGGAACTGTTGGAGTTGTGGTATACCGTATAAAGATGAAAAATGATAAAAAAAGGATCATGAGCTTAATCAGCCCAGGTTGCGAAACCCTTATACGGCATTATCTTACACTTTCCAGAAGAGATGAAGTGTGGGAAGCATTGGGGGATGAAATTAGAAGTTTGGTATCATCGGTTAAAATTTTCAGTTCAATGTACCCTTTGAGCAAGGATGATATAGAAGAAATTTTACTGGATGCCTTGAACAGAAATTTATTGTTTATCAATTCGTCCGAAGAAAGAAGGGAACAAGATAAACATGACATAAAACTTTTGGTCAATGAGCTGTGGGAGCAACATCAACCAACAACCTTTAGATACAGTAGTAAGAAGAAATTTTTTGACTTTGCGATGAAAGCAAAAGGTTTGCAAGGTCAGAGTTTTAAACGTGGTGGTATTGATCTTACTTCTGCTAATATGAATTTACAGACACAAAATAACGGTGGTGATATCAAATTCCATCTTAATCCCGCACAGTTGGCCCAACTGCAAAATGCCCCTGGCTTTGTGCCGGTGATTATCAATATCCAGCCGATGACTAATCTTAGGCTTTGGCTTGGTCTTAACGACCAGAAACCTACCAGCCAGAAGATGGTTAGTATCTAATTTCATTTCCAACGACGTTTCCAATGACATTTCCAATGACGTTTCAAATTTGAAACGTCATTGGAAATTTTTTTATGCCGTAACCCTCCCATTTGCAACGGTTTTTTTGGGCAGAAGCGCCCAAAATCGTTCAAGACCTCCCTCTCCCTACCATAGGTTTAGCGGGGAGATGGAGGTCTTGAACTAAACCGTAGCAAATGGGAAGGTAAAATTTTAGTATGGATGATTAGCGTTTAGGAGTGTACTAGTGGTGAGGGGTGAGGAGAGAAGGTCAAGAGGATGAATTAGGGGTGGTTAGAGGTAGTGTTGAGTGGGGGTTTTGGGTTGTCTGGGGTGAAGGACATATTGGGGGTTGTTAGGATTGTTTTGGGGTATTGTGTAATGCTCATGGGAAAGTTGTTAATCAGTACCAGTTGTCAGCGTGAAAAGTGTACCAGTCTAGTCATTCTTAATATGGATCCGGCACACTGTGGAGCATCCCCAAAATGCTCATGCGTTGTGCCGGAGATGTCGCGGAACAAATCGAGGCTCAAAAAAGTCCCAGAAAAGTCTCAGTACTGAGCCTTTTTTGTGCCTTTCTTTCATCATAACTCTCCCATTCTCATTCGGTTTTTGGGCGAAAGCGGCCCAAAACCATTCCCGACCCCTCTCCCCCTACCATAAATTTTTTATGGGGGATAGGGGTCGGGAATTACCAATTGAGAATGGGAGAGGGAAGGTATTGATGATTGAGGTAAATATTTGTTAAAAGGAGGAAAAGGTAAAGATGAGAGAGGAAGGGGTAGCCAGATTGTGTTGGTTATATTTGAAGTTGGATTATTAGGATTTTTGTTTTATTTTGATTTTTGGGTTACGGCCGGTCAATGCTTAAGCCGGAGGTAAAATTGAACAAAAGTGGAACAAAGCCAGAACAAATCCTGAACAAAACCGGAACAAACTGTTCCAGGTTTGTTCAGTTTAGGCGTTGTAACCCTCTCATTGGCAACAGGTTTTTGGGAAAAGCACCCAAAATCGTTCCCGACCACACCCCCCCAACCATAGGTTAAGCGGGGGGTTGTGGTCGGGAACTACCCTTATGCCAATGAGAGGGTTGGCTTTTTTGTTATGAGTTAGGTGGTTAAGAAAGTGGGGGTTCAAATAGAAAAAATATAATAGATTATGGGTTAATAAGACTATATCGGGAGTGGCAGATGTATTGATTAAATATCAATTATTTGTTGACTTTTAGAGATTTTATGCTTGACTTATCGTCTAATTTTGCTAATATATTTATGTTGATTTAAAATCAATAAATCTTCTACAATTATGATGTCTAATAACAAGCAGACAGAGCATAAATTTGATAAAATTTTTAGCATCTATGATGAAGCTAAAAATAAGATTTTGCTTTACGTGGAATCCTCTGTGTCCCCATGCCAATTTAGGGCATTAAGAAAATTGATCCTTGATGAATTAGGCAAAAGCGGCGCGGAGGGGAAAGTACGGGCATTATTGGAAAGGAACGGGCAGGCAAGCATTGAATCAAGCAAAGGGGGTGGTGAATATGAATGATAATGATTAAGCAAAAAGAACTGTATCGTGGCTGGAACGTATTAAAATCGAAATTAGAAGAGAAAGGATTGAGTCAACACGAGCTGGAAGAGTCTGAGGCATCGTTTCATAGAGGAATCCAAGCCTTGTCACAATTATTTTTATTAAATCGTCATATTAAATCTGATTTTAAAAATAATTGAAAGATGGGCCTTTAAGGGATATAATTTGACCATATTGACAAGTGAAATGGTGGGTTCTATATGAAAGTCGCACTGTACACGCGAGTAAGCACCGAAGACCAGGCCCGTGAAGGGTTCTCATTAGAAGTGCAAAAGAATTTTCTTCTGCAATACGCAAAAAATTTTCAATGGGAAGTGTTTTGCAGTATCCCTAATCATCAAGTATACGAAGATGATGGTTTCACAGGCAGTAAGATGGAACGCCCCGCCCTTCAACGTCTACTCTTGGATGCCCATAATAAACGATTTGATTTAATAGTCGTATATAAGCAAGATCGCCTTAGCCGGAAATTAAAAGATTTATTGTTCATGCTGGAAGAATTCGATTCTTTGGGGATAGGTTATAAGAGCGCGACCGAGCCGTTTGACACAACCACCAGTGCCGGAAAAATGGCAATACAGATGTTGGGCAGCTACGCTGAGTTTGAACGTAACAGGCTCATCGAGCGGGTATTCCCGGGAATGGTTGAAGGGGTCAAAAAAGGGCATTGGCAAGGTTCGCGCTATGTCCCTTATGGATATGTGCATAATAAACAAACAAAGAAATTGGAAATCAATCCTGAGGAAGAAAAGCTTGTCCAAGAAATCTTTTCCATGTATTTAAGCGGCAAAAGCACTACTCAGATCGCTGGACATTATTACAATTTAGGGATTACTTCGAGACAAGGAGGAAAATTTTATACAAAATTTATTGCCGATATTCTTAAAAATAAAGCTTATATCGGCACCCTTGTTTGGAACAGGCGTCGATATGAAATGAAGGAAAAAACAAAAAATGGTTTGGGTAAAGGATACAGGTATATAAATAACGATCCTTCAAAGATTATCGAAACACCCAATGCCCATGATGCTATTATTACTCAAAAAGATTTTGATGCAGTCCAAAAATTACTCAAACGCAATAGACGAAATAGTGTTGTGCGTTTTAAAAATAACATATATCATCTGTCCGGTGTTTTAAGGTGCAGTGGATGTAAGGGGACGTACCGCGGGAAGATGGTTTTATCCAATAGAAATAAAGGCACCAAGAAACCCTGGTATTATTGTTCCTCAAATGGCGTTAAATACATTCATTGTAAAAATAAGGCAATACCTGCTGATGAGATCAATAAAAAGGTATGGGAGATAATCGAGGTCATCTGCCAAAATATTCATATTCTTGAAGAATTGGGTGATTTAATAAAGCTTAACGCTTCTGAACCGGAAGAATGTTATTTAGAGCAGTTAACAAATCTGGATACGAATGTACATAAAAATTTAGAGCAGCAAAAAACTCTCTATGAGATATTCTCCAAAGACAGGATTAATATTGATATTTACAACGAAAAAGCAGATTTATTAAGGAATGAAGAGAAGCGGCTAAAATCAGATATTAAGGCCACACAATTCAAAATCTTAGAAAAAAGGAATTCCCTGAATGTTATGAAGGAGGCAGAGGAATTTCTGAGAGGGATCAATAGGGAGCATTTAACTACTGAGCAAATAGATTATTCGATAAAGACCTTCATGCGGATTATCTTTAAGAATATCTATCTTGAAAATAGGGAAATTGTAAAATTTGAGCTTAATGAACCTTGGAAGCTCTGTTACGAAGAAGGGTTAAAATGGAAGAACAACAAGCAGGAAAACACGAGCAAACAACGGGAAATGGCAGTAATGGGAAGCGAAAAACTACCGTCCTTTTGGAGACCTACGGCTGCCAGATGAATGAATATGACAGCGAACTCGTCCGTTCGATCCTCAAAAAAGAGAATTATGAGTTCGTGACCGATGAGCGGGCCGCGGACATTGTCATGCTCAACACCTGCGCCATCCGCGAGCATGCGCACCGTAAGGTCTATGGCCGGGTGCATACCATCCGCCATACGCGGGGCAAGGCCAGTCCTGTGATGATCGGCATTTTGGGCTGCATGGCCACTAATTTGCGCCAGGAATTATTTGAAGACCGTACCTTAAAGATCGATTTTATCGCCGGGCCTGACAGTTACAAGCGCCTGCCGCAGTTGATCCGGGAAGCATCAGATGAAGGCCAGAAGTCCTACGACGTCACCTTGTCCGAATTTGAAACCTACTCGGACATTTATCCTGATGCCCAGGACCGGGCCAACCCTTCAACAGCCTCCAGGGTCAATGCCTGGATCGCGGTGATGCGCGGGTGCAATAATTTTTGTACCTTTTGCGTGGTGCCGTACACACGCGGCCGCGAGCGCAGCCGCTCGCCGGAAAACGTGGTTGATGAGGTGCGCCGCCTGAGCGCTGAAGGCTTTAAGCAGGTCACCCTGCTTGGCCAAAACGTTAATTCTTACCGTCATGATGACTATGATTTTGCCTATCTGATGGACGAAGTAAGCAAGGTGGAAGGCATTGAGCGCATCCGTTTTACCTCACCGCACCCTAAAGATTTCCCTGACCGTTTCCTGGACCTGATGGCAAGCAATCCTAAAATATGCAAGCATATCCATTTGCCCCTGCAGGCAGGAAATAATCGTATTTTAGATATGATGAACAGGACTTACACGAAGGAAGAGTTTTTGACCCTGGTTGAAAAAGTCCGTGCTAAAATCCCGAATGTCGCTTTGACGACGGATATCATTGTGGGCTTTCCCACTGAAACTGACGAAGAATTTGAAGATACGCTCCAGGTTGTTAAAAAGGCACAATTTGATTCCGCCTTTAATTTTAAATATTCCGAACGCCAAGGCACTGTTGCTTCCAAAAAATATCCGGATGATGTCCCGGAAGCCATTAAGACCGAACGCATCATGTGCTTAAATGAGGTCCAAAAAGAGATCACCTATCAAAAAAACCGCGCCCACATCGGCGAAATTCAAAGCGTATTGTTAGAGCCATACCCCGAAGCCAAGAATACCAACCAAATGCCCGGCCGCACAGATGGAGGTAAATTAGTGATTTTGCCTCTAGGCCCTTACAAAGGCGGGGATTTGGTCAAGGTGCGCATCACAGACGCCACCCCGCACGCCCTCAAAGGCCAGCCTGTTTAAGTGTCATTCCCGAATGCTTCTGTCGGGAATCCAGACATGGTCCTTCATAGAACCTTCTCTTGATAATTTCTCTGATTAGGTATATATTTATAAATCATGTTAAAGACCCAAATGACAGCTTCACAGCTCTACGAAAAGCTCAAAAATATCAAGCTGGGGGCTTCTGTGTGCCAGTATTCCTTAAAAAAGTGCGAGGAATTGGTCCCCATCATCAATGAGATCAATGAGCTTAAAGAAGAAAAAAACGCCGTTATCCTGGCGCATTCCTATATCAGCCCGGAGATCATCTACGGCGTTTCAGATTTTGTCGGCGATTCTTATAAATTAAGCAAGGACGCTCTAACGACCAAGGCATCAACCATCGTCTTTGTGGCTGTGCGCTTCATGGGGGAGACGGCCAAGATCCTCAACCCTGAAAAAGAGGTGCTCATCCCGGCTGTTTTAGACGGCTGTTCGCTGGCGGATTCTATTAATGCCGAAAACGTTAAAGACCTGCGCCGTCAGTACCCTGACCATACCTTTATTTGCTACATCAACACCAGCGCCCAGGTCAAGGCTGAATGCGATATCACTGTCACTTCCGCGAATGTATACAAGGTTGCCAAGGACATTCCCAACGATAAGATTTATTTTTTGCCGGATAAATTCATGGGGCAGAACCTGAAGAATTATATGGATCGTCAGGGGATCAAGAAGGACATCAAATTTTATTCCGGCACCTGCTATGTGCATGAAGATTACGGCATGGAAGACATCCTTAAAGTAAAACTTGAATATCCCGACGCTAAAATTGTCAGCCATCCTGAATGCAACTCAGCCATCGTGGATAATTCTGATTTTGTCGGCAGCACCGAACAAATGCTGGGTTACATGAAAGAGACCAATTCCAGGCAATTCCTGATGCTGACGGAATGCGGGCTTTCCGCCCGTCTGCAGTCGGAGTTTCCCGAAAAACAATTGGTCGGCTCTTGCACCATGTGCAAATTTATGAAGTCCAATACACTTGAAGATATTTTACGGTGCCTTAAAAACCCATTGCCCAAGGACAGGGTCATTTTGGATGAGCCCACACGCCTGCGGGCGCTAAAAACCATCGAGGCCATGTTCCGGTACGCTTAAATGAGTGATCCCCAGTTTGTCGAAACCCAATATTTCACCTTTGGCCAGGCGCCTAATGAGCTGGTTTTAAAAAGCGGCGTCAAGTTAGGCCCTGTGACCCTGGCCTATGAAACTTACGGCCAATTAAATGCCGATAAGAGCAATGCCATTTTGATCTTTCATGCCCTGACCGGGGACGCTCACGCGGCAGGCTGCCATAAAGACACTAAAAATACCGGCTGGTGGAACCCTATGATTGGGCTGGGCAAAGCATTTGATACGAATAAATATTTTATTATCTGTGTCAATTGTCTTGGCGGGTGCAAAGGCTCCACCGGGCCATCGTCGGTAAATCCCGCCACCGGCAAACCGTATGGTTTAAGTTTTCCGGTCATCACCATCGAAGACATGGTGGTCTCCCAAAAATATTTGATAGACCATCTGGGCATCAAAAAATTATTGGCCGCTTCCGGCGGCTCCATGGGAGGACTTATGGCCCTTGAGTGGTCAGTGCGTTTTCCTGATACGCTTCAATCAGCGATCCTGATCGCGACCAATTATAAGCACACCGCCCAGCAGATCGCCTTGCATGAGGTGGCCCGCCAGGCCATCATGTCCGATCCAAATTGGAACAAAGGCGATTATTATGGCAAGGAATTGCCGGCGCAGGGGATGGCGGTTTCCCGGATGATCGGGCATATAACTTATATGAGCGAAAAATCGATGGAAGAAAAATTCGGCCGCAAATTGCAGGGCAAGGAAAAGGTCGGCTATGATTTTTCCCATGATTTTGAGGTAGAAAACTACCTTAAATACCGGGGGGCCAGCTTTGTCCAGCGCTTTGACGCCAACAGCTATTTGTACTTATCCAAGGCCCTGGATTATTTTGACCTTTCCGAAGACACTGACCTGGCGGGAGCGTTTAAAGGTGTCAAAACCAAGTTTTTAATTATAACTTTTACGTCTGACTGGCTGTATCCTTCCTATCAATCCAAGGACATTGTCAAAGCCATGAAGACCAATAATGTTGACGTTTCATTTATTGAGATCGACACCAACTACGGCCATGATTCATTCTTGGTGGAAATTGAGGGGCAGTCAAAATTAGTATCGCATTTTTTAAATAATGTAAAATGACCATGCGCATAGATCACAAGTACATACTGGAGATGATCAAACCCGACAGCCGCGTGCTGGACCTAGGCTGCGGCGACGGGGAGCTTTTGTCCCTGCTCATGAAACAAAAAAATTGCCATGCCTCGGGCATTGAGATCGATGAAAAAGCCATCTATAAATGCGTTGAGCGGGGGGTGAGCGTTTCTCACGGGGACATTGATTCCAGCCTGGCGGATTATTCTGACAAACGCTTTGATTATGTGGTCCTTAACGAAAGCCTGCAGGAAGTTTTGGACCCCGAAAAAGTGATCGCCGAAGCCCTAAGGGTCGGGAAAAAAGTCATCGTCGGGATCCCTAATTTTTGCAATTTAAACGCCCGCCTGCAGATCTTCTTTTTAGGCCGGGTGCCGGTCACTCAGGGCTTGCCTTATAAATGGTATAATACACCAAACTTACGTTTTTTGAGCATCAAGGACTTTCGTGATTTTTGCGCCGAGCGTTCCATTACCATTGAGCGTGAATGCGCCATCGCCGGCCAGCAAGAGGTCCCCTTCGCCCGTAATCTTTTTTCTGAAATAGCCATATTTCTTATCAGCAGGAGCAGTAAATGAAATTCCTGGAAGAATCCACACGCCCCTGGGGCAAATATCAAAAATTCTACCAGGAAAACGGCGTTTGGGTCAAACGGGTGGAGGTCAGCCCTAAAAAACGCCTAAGCCTGCAAAAGCACCAATACCGTTCTGAAAAGTGGATCGTGGTGCATGGCCAGGGGCTGGCGATCGTTAATGAAGAAGAAATTCCTGTGGGGCCGGGCAGTGTCGTGGATGTTCCCTTAGGCGCCGTGCACCGCATAGGCAACCCGTATGAACACCCCTTGATATTCATTGAAGTCGCCTGCGGCGAACACCTGGCAGAGGATGATATTGTCCGCATCCAGGACGATTACGCCCGGCAGTAAAAAAGTCGTGACAGGCACGACTTTTTCTATGCAAGTTTTGCGTGCGACCCGTCGCAAAACGGCTTGCCGGCGCTGGTCTTGCAGCCGCACCAGGCAACCTGTTTCTCTTCGGTGATCTCCACGAACACGGGCCTCATGCCGGTGGGGCCATGGGAGCCGTCGCAAAACGGCTGGGCTTTAGACTCGCCGCAGCTGCACCATACATAACAGCCCGGTTTGACGGTCATGACAAAAGGATGGTTGTTTTTGTTCATTGGGTCAAGGTGTTAACAGCAGTAGCTGACACCACATTAATGGGTTTGCCCAAGCTCTCGATCTGGCCGACGAATAAACAATTAACGATATTGCTGTCATAAATATAAACACGTCCATTACTTTGGTCCAAAAACCCTACACGGTCATTAGTGGTGACAAAAGGCACGATGCCTGAATAGTTCTTGTCCTGGGCCTTGCTTTGCATCGTTGCCCCGAGACTAAAACTTAAAGCCGTAATGACGATCACTAAAAAAGCAGTTATTTTATTCATGGGTTTCTCCTGGGTTAGTGTTATAATTTTAAAATTTCCCATGTCATTCCCGCGAAAGCGGGAATCCAGACATGCGCTTTATTATATCAAACTCATATAAATTTTATGAAGAAATATAATTTCATCATCATCGGCTCAGGTATCATCGGCTTGACGATAGCGCATGCCATCAAGGCCCGTCAATCAGATGCCCGTATTTTGATCCTGGACAAAGAACCGGGTGAAGCCTACCATGCTTCCGGCCGTAACAGCGGTGTACTGCATTCAGGATTTTATTACACGGCCGACAGCCTGAAGGCCAAATTTACCGTCGATGGCAGCCGGGCCATGAAGGCCTATGTCAAAGCCAAAGGATTGGCCATCAACCAATGCGGCAAATTAGTGGTGGCCCAAAACGAGCATGAATTAGGCCAATTAGATGAGCTTTTACGCCGGGGCCAACGCAATGGTTCCAATGTCCGTCTGGTTGATGAGACTGAAGCCTTGAACATTGAGCCCAATGTCAAAACCTTTAAACGCGCTTTGTACTCTCCGGACACCGCGAGCATTGACCCTAAAGAAGTCTGTGCCGCCCTCAAAGAGGACCTGACCAAGATAGGCGTTGAATTTTCTTATAATACAAAATACTTAGGCCGCTCTGCCAATATTGTTCAAACCAACCAAGGTGATTTTGAAGCTGGGAAGACCATCAATTGCGCGGGGCTTTACGCTGACAAAGTGGCCCAGGACTTTGGTTTTGGGACAAAATACACCATGGTCCCTTTTAAGGGCCTTTATTTAAAATACACCAAGGACAAAACCGCCATTAATACAAATATTTATCCGGTACCGAATTTAAAGAACCCTTTTCTTGGCGTGCATTTTACCCGGACCGTGACCGGAGACATTAAGATCGGGCCGACGGCCATCCCGGCTTTTTGGCGGGAGAATTATAATTCAACGGGCGGATTTTCAATGGATGAAATGTCTGAAGTCTTATTTTATGAATCTAAACTATATTTGACCAATGCTTTTAATTTCCGTTCACTGGCCCATGAGGAAGCGCGTAAATACAATAAGGAGTATTTTATTTCCTTGGGCGCGTCCATGGTCAAGCACATTGATCCCAAAGGTTTCACCGAATGGACAAAGCCCGGCATCAGGGCCCAGCTTTTGGACAAAAAAACACTTAGTCTCGTCCAGGATTTCGTGATCGAAGGAGACCATCAAAGCGTCCATGTGCTTAATGCCGTATCTCCGGCTTTTACCTGTGCTTTCCCGTTTTCCCAATACGTGGTGGACCGCTATGTCTTTATTTAAAATAGCTTCCCGTTCAAGCCCGCTGGCTTTGGCGCAAGTTGAAGAAGTCATCTGTGACTTGAAACAAAGCGTCATTCCCGCGAACGCGGGAATCCATTATGAAGTCCTAAAATTCAAAACTTCTGGCGACAAAGATAAAAGCACGCCGCTCACCAAAAGCCCCGACGATTTCTTTACTGATACCATTGACCGCGCCCTGCTAGAAGGCAAGGCAGACATCGCCATCCACAGCGCCAAAGACCTGCCTCAAAACTTACATAAGGATTTAAAAATCTTCGCCTTGACCGAAAGCTTGGGTGACAAAGACGCATGGGTCAGCCGTGTCCATTGGAAAGATCTGCCCTCAAAAGCCCGTGTCGGCACCAGCTCTGTCTTGCGCCAAAAACAAATTCTCCAACTGCGTCCTGATGTCACTATCGTCAACATCCGAGGCACTATTGAGGAACGTTTACAATTGATCAAAGAAGGTAAGGTGGATGGCGTTGTAGTGGCAGCTTGCGCCCTTAAACGGCTGAAACTGGAATCAGAGATCAAAGATATTTTTCCCTGGGAAGGCATGCCTTGCCAAGGCCAATTAGCGGTGGTGGGCCGCCAAAATGACCAAAAGCTGGAAAACTTATTCAACGCCATTGATGTCCGCCGGCGCTATGGCAAGGTCATCTTGGTCGGCGCCGGCCCGGGCGATCCTGAATTAATAACACTCAAAGGCATTAAAGCCCTCGAAACGGCAGATTGCGTATTTTATGATTATTTAGTCGATGCCAGCCTTTTAAAATACGCGCCGCAGGCAGAACATATCTATGCCGGCAAGCGCAAAGGCGAACACTCACTTTCGCAGGATGATCTTTCACGGATGCTTAAAGAAAAGGCTTTTGCCGGTAAAAACGTCGTTCGTCTTAAAGGGGGCGACCCATTAATTTTCGGTCGGGGAGCGGACGAGATCCAATACCTGCGCTCCTATCACATAGAAGTTAAGATCATTCCCGGCATCTCTTCAGCCACGGGCATTCCGTCTTCTTTAGGCATTCCTTTAACAGCGAGAGGAATATCTTCATCGGTAGCTTTTTTGAGCGGCCACGAAGAAGATGAAGATAAAAACCATCCCAAACCAATAAACATCCCTAAAGCAGACACGCTTGTCTTTTTAATGGGCCTGACTAAATTAAACATCATAGTCTCATCTTTACAAAAAGCCGGTTGGCCCCAAGAAACACCCATGATGATCATTGCCAACGGCACAAAACCCCAGGAACAAATTGTCAAAGGCACTCTTTCGACGATAGAGGAGTTGGCCCAAGCCCGGGATTTAAAACCTCCGGCGCTGATCCTGGTCGGAAAAAACCGGGACACATTGACTTTTCTTCCCCGAAAAGTCAATGTGTCCCGGTTTTTTCTGCATTGCGGCACGCATCCTGACATGTACGGACATTTGGGTAAGATCCTGCACTGGCCTATGATCGACATCAAACCTACTTCAATGAGCGAGGCCCAACAAAAAGATTTGCTGAAATCTTTTGAATCCGCGGACATCGTTGTCTTCACCAGCTGCTATGCCGTAGAACATTTCTTTCGCGTCATAGAAAAACCGGGACACATTGACTTTTCTTCCCCGAAAAGTCAATGTGTCCCGGTTTTTTTTGCCGTCATCGGCCGCCGCACCCAAGAATGCCTGCAAAAATATAATATCCAAGCCGCGGTAGTGGCCCAAGAGGAAACAGCCCAAGGATTACTGAAAGCCATGACGCAAAATTGGGACCTGAAAGGCAAACGTATCTTGTTCCCGCGCTCGTCTTTGCCAAACCCGTTTTTAAAAGATGCTTTGACCGCCCTCGGGGCGCTTGTCACAGAGATCACTATTTATGAAAACACTAAACCTGCCAAAAGAGATCTGCCGTTGGTAAATATTGAAGGCGTCATTTTCACAAGCCCTTCAACAGTACAGAATTTTCTAACGGATTATGGTACAATACCAGCTTCTTGGGCTATCATGGCCAAAGGCCCGGTGACTTTAAAAACATTGCAAGACGCAGGGTATCCTCATGCCGCATCGTTATCGTAGATTAAGAGCCACGCCAGCAATCAGGAATTTTGTACGCGAAACACATTTGACCGCGCACGACCTGCTCCAGCCCTTTTTTGTCATTGATGGCAAAAACAAAAAAGAAGCCATCCCCAGCATGCCCGGCATATTCCGCTTTTCCGTTGATCTATTGCTCAAAAACATGGAAGCTTACATCCGTTTGGGCGGCAGGGGAGGCGTATTTTTTGGAGTGTCCCGCGATAAAGACACTACGGGCAAATACGCCTATGCCTCAAGCTCTCCGGTGATCGCGGCTATCAAGGCAATAAAAAAACATTTCCCGGATTTTTTAATAGTGACGGACGTATGTCTGTGCGCCTACATGAGTCACGGCCACTGCGGTATCGTTGAAAATAAAAAGATCAGCAATGATAAAACTTTACCAATACTCGCTAAAATGGCCTTGGCCCATGCCCAAGCCGGCGCTGACATCATAGCACCGTCGGACATGATGGACTTTCGCGTGGCTGCCATCAGGCAGACCCTTAACAAAGAACATTTTCAAGACATAGGTATTTTATCTTACGCAGTCAAATATGCCTCAGCGTATTACGGCCCTTTTCGTGATGCCGCGCATTGCGCGCCTGGATTCGGCGACCGCAAAACATATCAGATGGACCCTGCCAACAGCCGCGAAGCCCTTAAAGAAGCCCGACGGGATGTGGAAGAAGGCGCGGACATGGTCATGGTCAAGCCGGTCCTGGCCTATTTAGATATTGTGTCAACGCTGCGCCAGGAATTGAATATTCCCATCGTCGGATATAATGTCAGCGGCGAGTACAGCTGCATCAAGGCCGCTGCTCAAAACGGCTGGGTGGATGAAAAGGCGATCGTGCTGGAAACGTTAACTTCTATCAAGCGCGCCGGTGCGGACATTATTATTTCCTACCACGCCAAGGACGCCCTCAAATGGATTTAGCTCAAAAAGTCATGGTAGGCGGCGTTAACAGCCCTGTCCGCGCTTTTAAAGCCGTGGGCGGCAATCCATTGATCATGGAGCGCGGCCAAGGGACCAAACTTTTTGACACCAACGGTCGCGCGTACACCGATTATTGCTTGTCGTGGGGCGCTCTCATCTTAGGCCATGCCCATCAAGAGGTGGTCAAGGCTGTGCAAAACGCCGCTAAAAAGGGTATCAGTTACGGCACCACCACCAAGCCTGAGATCGAGATCGCCCAATTCATTGCCAAGCATGTGCCGTCGGTGGATATGGTCCGTTTTGTCAACTCCGGCACGGAAGCCACGATGAGCGCTGTGCGCTTAGCGCGGGGTTTTACCAAACGCGACAAGATCATCAAATTCGACGGTTGTTATCACGGCCACAGCGATGATCTTTTAGCCATGGCAGGTTCAGGCGTTGCTTCCCTGCCAGCCTCATCAAGCCAGGGGATTCCAAACGCTCATATTCAAAACACCTTAAGTTTGCCATTCAATGATGCACAGGCATTGACCAACACCATCGAACGCCATCACGCGGAAATTGCCTGTGTTATTTTAGAACCGGTGCCCGGCAACATGGGCGTTATCAACCCCAAAGAAGATTTTCTTAAAAATCTACGCGCCCTGACTAAAAAATATAAGATCGTGCTGATCTTTGATGAAGTGATGAGCGGTTTTCGCACCAATTTGGGCTGCGCCCAGGCAGATCTGGGCATCATCCCTGATATCACCTGCTTAGGCAAGATCATCGGCGGAGGTTTTCCCGTCGGAGCTTACGGCGGCAGGGCTGACATCATGAAACATCTGGCACCTTTGGGCGGAGTTTATCAGGCCGGCACATTTTCAGGCAATCCGGTCGTTATGCAAGCAGGCCTGGCAACTTTAAAAAACCTGACCCCATCAGCTTATAATAAACTTAACAAAGCATGTGATGATTTTGTTTCCCGGACCAATAATATCCTAAAAACAGCCAATGCCCAGGCCCACCTGGCCAATTATAAAAGTATGATTAGTATTCGCTTTTGTACCAAGCCTGTCTATAATTACGTAGACGCCCAAAACGCTTCATCAGGAAAAAAATATGCTGAATTGTTCCATTATTTATTACGCCAGGGCATTTACTGGCCGCCGGCAGACCTGGAATCTTTTTTTGTGTCCGCCCAACACACGGCCAAAGACCTAAACCATTTATTTGACCAAATAATTGTGTCATTGCAATGACTGTTAGAAATTTTAAATTGATTTTAGAATATGACGGAACAAATTTTTCCGGCTGGCAAACCCAGTCAGAAGGCTTGCGCACCATCCAAAACCATCTTGAAGAAAAACTGGAAAGGATCTTTAAAAAGAAGGTCCATTGCCAGGCGTCCGGCCGCACGGACAGCGGGGTGCATGCCTTGGGACAAGTGGTCCATTTTAAGGCTGACACTGACATAAAACCGTCCTTGATCCAGAAAGCTTTGAATTCTTTTTTAGACAGGGACCTGTCCGTCGTTACGGTCCAGGAAGTCCCGTTGGATTTTCACGCGCAGAAGAATGTCAAAGATAAAACGTACCGGTATACCATATTAAACCGTGCTTACCCGTCGGCATTGTGGAGGGACAGGGCTTATTTTTATCCCCATAAACTAAATTTATCCGCCATGCGCAAAAAGGCGAAAGACTTAAAAGGCACCCATGATTTTAAACCATTCCAATCCGCGTCCCAGCGTTCAAGGATCAAAAATACAGTAAGGACTGTAAAAAATTTAAGCATTGTCAAAGAAGGGGATTTGGTCCATATCTCGATCACCGCTGATGGTTTTTTATATAAGATGGTGCGTAATATTACAGGGGCCCTGATCTCGACAGGCAACGGCCGTTTACAGCCGAAAACAGCCCCGAGCCACGGGCTTTGCTTAATGTCCGTCCGTTATTAAAGAGGAGTTCTATGCAAAACCAGCCACAGCCAAGCAACAACGAACAACGCGGCCAGCCGCGCATCAGTGTAGAGTTTCCCGCGACCATCAGTGTCGGCTCACAGCTGACCGTCAAAGGCCAGCTCAAAGACCTTTCTTTAAACAGCGCGTTTATCAAGATCAAGAACAGTATTTTTTTGAACGTCAATGATGAGATCGGGATCACCATCCAATGCTCATCCAATGATGAGGAAACCATCCAGGGCCTGGCCCGCATTTCCCGCATGGTGCCGGGAGAAGGCTTTGTCGTTTATTTCACTAAAATAGATGATAACTCTTTAAAACATATAAAGAAAATTCTTCAAAAATAATCCGCCCCAAAAATATTTCACTATTTCCTTCCATAGCATAAATCAATTGTTATAATTTTATTATAACTCACGAAACACCTGTACTTTATACTCTCTTAATGCCACTTCTTTTTTCTTATTTTTCTAAATCATCTATATATGCAAAAATTTTCGTGATTCTATTCCTACGAAAAGAAAAAAGCCGCAGGAGATCCCAGCGGCTGTGGAGGACGAACAGGTTAAAGGGTATATTTAGCTCAATGGATGCTGTTTCTGCGACCAGAGCATCCATGCCCCAAGAGCGCCCATACCTACTGCGATTATTATCAGGATTTCCATTATTTGACTCCTTTTTTATCCATAATGTAAATACCAAAATACATCAGCCCCAAACCGACTATACCAATAGTAATACGCATTGGCAAGGGCAAATCTTTGAAGAAATAACTGGCCAAACCAGCCGTGAGGACGTTTTTCCCCAAATCCCCATTTATTTTTTAACCTATTATGACCAACGCACGTAAAATAATTTTACTCCTTGCCCTGCTGCTGGCAATCACGCCCGCGGCCAACGCCTCATTCCTGCCTTTTAATACCAGCGTTCATATGAATGTCGGTATCGGCTCGGCATCGCCCGGCCAGATGCTCGATGTGCAGGGCACGGTGCGCTCAACGGGCTTGGCCGTGAGCGGACAGGGCGCTGCTCCCGGCTATGTGCTGACAGCCACGGACAGCACCGGAGACGTGACCTGGTCAACAGCAGGGGGCTTAAGCGGCTGGACCACGGCTGCCGGCCTTGTCTATTCCACGACGGGAAGCAACAATATCGGCATCGGCACCAGCACCCCGCAAGGCGGTCTCGTTGTCACCAACGGCAATGTGGGCATCGGCACCTGGGCGCCAGGCGGGGCGCTGACGGTTATGGGCGGCAACGTCGGTATTGGGGTGACGAGCCCAGTGGGTGTATTGCATATTGGCACTTCTGGGACTCGGGCTATTTTGTTAAACAACTCTACCCTGGGCCTAACCTCTGGACACGGAACATATTTATCTAATTCAACTGATGGAAGTTTTTCAATTATAGATCAAGAATCCAGTAATTTCACTTTAGGTTCCGGTAATAATGGAATAATAACTTTAGTAGGGTCTGACGCCTACGTCGGCATTGGGCAAGCAGTACCAGGGAGTAACTTATCAGTGTTGGGCGCAGTGTCAATAGGCGATGCCACTTACAGCACTACCACAGCTCCGTCAAACGGGTTGATAGTCAAGGGCAACGTGGGTATTGGCACCTTGGCACCGGTCAATAAATTAGATGTCAACGGCACCGTTGCTATCGGAGCTGGCTATGCAGGGATCAGCACCGCCCCATCGAATGGATTGATCGTGCAAGGTAACGTCGGCATCGGTACTACCGGTCCGCTCGTGAATCGTGCCATTGTTTTGTCAATAGCAACTCCTCAAACTGCTGCAAATGAGATTGCCTCCATACAGTCCCAAGGCAAAACTTCAACAGATGGAAGTGCCATTGGAGAGTGGCGGATGTACAACGGATCAAGTGCTCTGGGCGTCTTAGACGTTCTGCGCCACGGATCGAGCGGAGCAGCATTTGAACTTGGTCTTGCAAGTTCTGCAGGTTCAATGACCGACAGAATAACAGTTGATAATGGCGGTAATGTCGGTATTGGCGGTACTATTACCGATGCACCGAATGTTGGATTTACCGGCGCATCCATGGTAGTAAAATCCGGCAACGTTGGTATTGGCACAACAACCCCGCAAGGCAGCCTCGTTGTGACCAACGGCAATGTGGGCATCGGCACCTGGGCGCCGTCCCAGGCGCTGGACGTCATCGGCACCGCGCGCATGACAGGCTTTATCCTGACCACCAACCCTGTTTCCAACGCGGTGATCGTTTCCAACGGCGTGGGGATCGGCACCTGGATGCCCATCAGCGCCGTGGCCCCCTCGACCCCGCCGGCCGGCACCGGCACCGAACTGCAATACCGCAACGGCACTTCCTTCGGGGCCGTGACCAATTCTGCCTTTGACGGCACCAACGTCGGCCTGGGCACGACCACACCCCAAGGAGGCTTTGTTGTTACCAACGGCAATGTGGGCATCGGAACGTGGAGTCCGGGAAATTATAATCTCACAGTCAACGGGAATGTCAGTTTTGCAGGTGGAAATTTAATTACATCAGGCAGCGATATAGATGTTTGGGGCAGGGTGGTCGCCGGTTCGGCCGCGGGATCAGCAGGTGCTCCTATCTTTACTTTTGGCGGTAATACAAATAACGGTGTTTACTCTCCGGGCACCGGCATCTGGGCCATTACTACAGCCAGCACAGAAAGGTTCAGGGTAGATGCCAGCGGTAACATTGGCATCGGCACGACAAGCACGCAAGGCGGCTTTGTCGTGACCAACGGCAACGTGGGCATCGGCACCTGGGCACCGGCTGGGGCGTTGGTTGTGCAAACCGGCAATGTTGGGTTTGGAGTGGCGAATCCAAATACAAATTTTGTCGTTAGTGGAGGACTGTCTAATAGTATCGGCATGTTAAAGATCCAACCATCCAGCGGGGACGATGTTGCAACTCTATCATTTTGGAGCCGGGCAAGTGGATCTAGCGGAAGCGCCCGGAACTGGATGATCGGCAGCAATTACGTAGCTTACGGAGATTTAGCGATCAATCAAAGTTCTTCCAGTACCGGTAACCCAACGGCAGCGACAAGGATGTATTTAGATACTAATGGCAACGTGGGTATTGGCACGACAACGCCCCAAGGCGGCCTTATTGTAACCAACGGCAACGTGGGCATCGGCACCTGGTCGCCTGCCCAAGAATTAGAAGTACAAGCTAACGCTGCAAGTGATAAAACCGTAGCTTTATTTTCCAACCCCGCTGGAACAGGCTCGACTTCAAGCAGCCAAATAGCGATCCAAGGGGGCAGTTATACAAATACATTTTTACGGCAGAACGGTAACGCAGGATCACAAACATTGGGCGGCGCCGTCGACACTGTTCTTTTAAATACTTATGCCGATGGGGCTACTATCGGAAACATGCATTTTGGCACTAACAGTTTGATCCGCATGACTATTAGGGCAGGCGGCAACGTCGGCATCGGTTCAACGGCAGCAGGTCAGAAATTAGACGTTCAAGGCACCATCCGCTCGACAGGCTTGGCGGTGAGCGGGCAAGGCGCGGCGCCAGGGTATGTATTAACAGCCACCGACAGCACCGGAGACGTGACCTGGTCAACAGCAGGGGGCTTAAGCGGATGGACAACGGGCACCGGCCTTGTCTATTCCACGACGGGAAGCAATAATATCGGCATCGGCACCACGACCCCGCAAGGCGGCCTGGTCATCACCAACGGCAACGTGGGCATCGGCACCTGGGCGCCCGCAACTGCTTTAAGCGTTGTGGGCGCAATGACAGTTTCCAGCTTACCGACGTCCACAGAAAATGTTTATGACCCGATCCTTATCCGAAGGTCTGACGGGGTGATCATTCAAGATACTTCCCTTGTCCTTAATCCAGGTGCGGATACATTGCAGATAGGCGGGCAGGCAGGCAATCCTTTGAATCTTAGTACAGGTAACATTTTTGCTCAAAGCTCAAATCTTACGATCAGTACCAGCAGTTTTAATCCGAACATTACTTTAAATAACACGACAGGAGCTGTAACTTTTGCTAACAATGTCGGTGTCGGCACGACGACTCCGCAAGGCGGCTTCGTCGTGACCAACGGCAATGTGGGCATCGGCACTTGGGCGCCTAGCGGAGCATTGATCGTAGAAACAGGCAATGTTGGTCTAGGAAGCGAGATCCCCACTTCCTATCTGACCATAGGAGCGGACAACATCGGTCTTCAAAACCAAGTGCGTATTGCTCCGTATCACAATCATGGAGGTTTATACCTTGGCTCCGGCCCAAATACAAGTGAAATGGGCATCCATTTTAATACCTATGGCAGGACAAGCAACGCAGATTATCACACCCTGGATGACACGACCGTCGGAGCCTGGTCTATGGTCATGGGAAGCCAGGCTTACAGTGCTTCGGCCGGCTTTGATATCAGGCATGCTTTAGCCACGGCAGGCACGCCGGTCTTCAAAAGTTATTTCAATATCAGCGATAGCGGTAATATTGGTATTGGTACCACCACCGCGCAGGGCGCGGGCCTCGTGGTGACCAACGGCAATGTGGGCATCGGCACCTGGGCGCCGGGCGGGGCGTTATCAGTGATGAACGGCAATATTGGTGTTGGCATTAACAGTCCCAGCGAAATGTTAACGCTCTATAATACAAAAAGCGGAGCTTTTTCATCTACTGGGGCGCCGACCGCTACGGAATCTATTTATAACGTTGATAATGTGGGCACCAACGCGGAATATGCTTCTTTGAAATTTCAAGTGAGCGCAACCAATCTTGGCGCAAATGCATTAGGGTTCCTTACCTTGGTACAGCCTAGCGATAACAACGCGAGTGATTTTGCTTTTACGCTAAGAAATAGCGGAGGCAGTTACGCGGAGGCCATGAGGATCACTAGCACAGGCAACGTGGGCATCGGCACGACAACCCCGCAAGGCGGCCTCGTTGTGACCAACGGCAACGTTGGCATCGGCACCTGGGTGCCTCCAACGGCTTTGGCAGTTGCCGCCGGAAGCAGTCAGGATGTAATGGATTTGGAAGGCACCGGTTCCGGCGGGCCGGGAACAGGCCCTAAATTGCATTTTACACTTGATAGCTCTCCCATGATCGGCAGCGGTGTATCCGATGGTTACATTCAGGGATATACGGTAACAGGTCTCAATAACCGAATGGGCTTTAACTTTGTGACCAATAACGGCTCAGGTTATGTGACAGCGGCAACAATGGATTCAAATGGTAATCTCGGTGTCGGCTCCACGGCGCCGGGCCAGACGCTGGACGTGGCCGGCACCGCGCGGATGACGGGATTTGCGCTTCCTGTTTCGCCGGTCAACGGCTATGTGCTCACCTCGGACAATAACGGCAACGGCACCTGGATGGCCAATGCCGCCAGCGGCGGATGGACGTGGTCCGGCCTGCGCATCTACGCCACCAACGGCAATGTCAATGTCGGCATCGGCACCACGACACCGCAAGGCGGCCTCACCGTGACCAACGGCAACGTGGGCATCGGCACCTGGGCGCCGGGGAATAAGGTGTCAGTAAATGGAAACACCCAATTATTAGCCGGTAGTTCTCTATTATTTGAAAATTCAGCAAGCGATAATCATGTTAGAGTCTATAACCCGAATGGAAGCGCTGGCGCAAGTTTACAATTTGATACAAACGTTGTTGGGACAATGTATTTATCAACAGCCGGCAATGTGGGCATCAGCTCCACGTCACCGGGAAATCCGTTGGATGTCGTCGGAAACGTCGGCATACTTGGCAATAATCAGTTGAAATTCTACCGCGGCGACGGCACCAACTGGGTCTACTTAAAGAACTCATCAGCCAGCGGCAACCAAAACCTTGGTTTTTATATCACAAACAATACTCCGGACATGACGATCATCAACGGCGGCAACGTGGGCATTGGCACCACCACTCCCCAGGGTCCTTTGCATATTTCCAACGGCGGCGGCGGAAGAATAGTTTATGACGATACGACCAGCAACCATTATAAGTGGCAAGTGGGCAATAATATTAGCCTGAATAACGCTTTTGAGATCACCCCTTCAACAGCCATCGGCGGACTTACGTTTTCAAGCCCTGCCATTGTGATCCGGGGAGGGGACAGCAACGTGGGTATTGGCAATGGAGGCACAATACCTCTTAATAAATTGGATGTGGCAGGGTCTGTGGGCATCGGTGCGTATGCCGGGGCAAACACCGGTCCTTCCAACGGGTTGATCGTCTCCGGCAACGTGGGCATCGGCACGACGGTGCCGGGCAGTAAATTAGATGTGCAGATGGCAGGCGCGGCCGCCCAGATGTTCAACTATCAACTGTCCTCGGCAGGCACTAATTATCTTTATGGATTGCTCCAGAACACGGGTGGGCAATTGGCCCTTGGTGTTGTCAATTCCGCGAACGGCAATACCCTGATCAACAACGGCTTGGCGTATGCGTCTGCCGTCGGAAGTTGGAACAGCACGCCACTTCAACTGTTCACGAACAGCACGGCCAGGATGACTTTTGATACCGCCGGTAACGTGGGCATCGGCTCGACAATCCCTTCCTATCAGCTCGATATCAATGGTACCGGCAATGCCACCAATCTTCGCGTCACGACCACCGGAAACAACTCTTCCCTGACTCTCAACAATTCCGGCACGGGAGGGCTCCCATGGAACATCAACAGCACGAATAATAATGCCGGTGCCGGCGGCGGTAAACTGACAATAGACAATAGCACCAGCACTATGCTTACCATTTTAGGCAGCGGCGGCAATGTGGGCATTGCGACAATCAATCCTGGCAAGGCCTTAGACGTGAATGGGGATATCCGCGCCAGCAACGGCGGTGCATTCTACGGCGACGGCTCACACCTGACCGGCATCAGCGGCACTGTCAGCGGCCTGACAACTAATTACCACGTCAAAGCCGCCAGCGCCACGACACTGACCAATTCAATTGTATACGACGACGGCACCAACGTCGGCATCAGCACCTCGACGCCGGTAATGAAATTGGAAATTTTGGGCGCTGCCTATGGATTACCTGCCAACTCAGGAACAGCACAGACAGGAGGTGTTGCAAGATTCAGGGATTCCAGGGCCTCTGGTGACGTCGTTTTAGACATAGGGGATTCAGCGGGGACCAATGCGACGTGGCTGCAAAGTACGGACATGCGTGCTTTGAATACCAATTATGCTTTATTGTTAAATCCCAACGGCGGCAACGTGGGCATCGGCACGACAACGCCTGACTCACAATTGACCATCTTCGGCGGCGCTGGGATTAGCATCGAAGGGACGACGAACAACAATACCGGTGGCCTCACCGTGTCCAATACTCTTACCGCTTCCACGGCCCTGACCAATTCTTTTGGTATCTACGCTTATCCAAGCATCAATACGACCGGCGGCTCGGCTACCAACTTCGCGACCATTGCCGCCAACGGCGTCTCAGGCAGTAAGAGCGGCGGAGGATCGGTAACTAATGCTGCCTCACTGCTTATTCTTGGCCAGCCAAACTTCGGCACCAATAATTACGGCTTGCTGGTGCAAAACGGGGCGCAAAACTCCGTACTGGCGAGCATTGACGGCAGCAGCGGTGGGGCTTATTTTAAAGGCAACGTGGGTGTTGGGACGACGACCCCGCAGGCCGCCTTTGTCGTGACTAACGGTAATGTGGGTATCGGCACCTGGGTGACACAATATCCTGTAGACATACGAGCATCGGAAGGAGATTTTGCCTTAAGATCAACAACAGGGACCAATCGTGTCGGGATACAGGAAACAAACACCGGTGGAACATTGGTCTTGGGGGTAGAAAGCAGTGCTGGGGGCGTTTTGGTCACTGGGACTTCACCTTACGCGAGTATTATTGGAACTCAAGCCAGTGCATATCCGTTACAGGTGGCTACTAATAATGCCGTCCGAATGACTATTGACAGCGCCGGCAACGTGGGCATCGGCACGGTGGGCCCTGTTAATAAATTAGAGGTGGCTGGAGGGATTACGCTTAGCGGTGGATTAGTATCAACAGTTGGTTCAGGTCAAATATTTGGTAATTCATCAACAGCGACAAATGGCGGTTATTTTCATATTGGAACATCTGCAACTGACGCTTATTGGGGAGCTGCCAGCTCTGCCGGAGCCAACCCTTTTTCCGGTACGGCGATAGCAAACAGCGCTATTTATTTTGGTGATAAAGACAACGTGCCTGTGCAATTCCTCACAACCGGCGCGGTAAGACAAACAATCGATGGAAGCGGCAACGTGGGCATAGGCACTACATTGCCGTCATCTTTGCTGTCTCTGACTCAAACCGGCGCATCATTTGAAGATTTTACCAGAAGCGGAGTTTCTATCGGTTCTCTTACTGGAAGCAATAACGATTTTAATATCAATGCACTTACGAATAATATAGCTTTCACTGTTCCATCCGGAAAAGTTTACAGTTTTAGCACCGGCAACGTGGGCATCGGGACCTTCGTTCCGGGGAAACTGCTTGATGTGTCGGGCACAGGGAATGTTTATGGAAGATTCATGTCAACAAATACGACCGGTGCCGGGATTAATGTGAAAGACACCGGTGAAAGTTGGTATATCCAGGCCGATGGGGCTGCAGGCAGTCATGGCTTGGCATTTTATGATTTGGCCAGATCTGCTTACAGAATGATGATTGATTCCGCGGGCAACGTCGGCATTAATTCCTTAACGCCGGGTCAAAATCTCGACATCCAAGGCTCGGAGCGGGTCAGCGGCTCCTATTACGGCGACGGCTCGCATTTGACCGGCATCAGCGGTTCCATCAGTGGCCTGACAACGGGATATGTGCCCAAAGCCACCGGTGCTACAACTATAGGCAACGGCTCCATCTTTGACACCGGCGGCAACATCGGCATCGGCACCACCACCCCGCAAGCCGGTTTCATAGTGATGAACGGCAACGTCGGCATCGGCACCTGGGCGCCAGGGTATGATATTGAAATGGACAAATCAGATTCAACAGGAATGATCATATTATTACATAATCTCAACAACACATCGTCAGCTTATAGCGCCTTACAGCTCGAAACAGGGGGCGGCGGCGCGGGTTATGCCGCGACAGTATACACCAGCCCCGGACAGCAAAGCTGGTCGTCAGGACTTGACAACCAGGATGGCGAGAAATTCAAGATTACCAGCAACGCAGACCCTACTTCCGCGGGTAATAACAGATTGACTATACAAACCAATGGCAACATTGGCATCGGCACCACGACCCCGCAGGGCGGCCTCATCGTAACTAACGGCAACGTGGGCATCGGCACATGGGCGCCGGGGGCAAAATTGGAAGTGGATGGTGCTTCTAATCCGGAAATAGACTGGGGTCCGGTACATACTCCCAGCGGAAGCGGAGCATACACTTCCTATAACACAACAGGTAATTATTTTAGCATTAACGCGGTCAGCCAGGGTGTCGCTTACAGGAATATCTTTTTGGCATCAGACGGCGGCAGTGTGGGCATCGGGACGATAAATCCGATCGCCAAATTCAACGTGCGCGGCGGCACAAATGAGGAATTTGCGGTAGGTGGCGGGTCTGAGCTTGGCTCGCCGACAACGGATGTCTTCATTCTCAACGATGCGAACACCACCTTTGAACCCGTAGAATTTAGTGCAAGCCAGTACAATTTCGCTACCGGTTCTGTGGGTATCGGATCCACGTCTCCGGGGGGCACCTTGGACGTCGGCTCCGGCTCCATATGCCTGGGCCATGTTTGCAATTCGTCATGGCCCGCCGGATCGGTCAGTGGACTGACATCGGGGTATGTGCCCAAAGCCACCGGTGCTACAACAATAGGCAACGGCTCCATGTTTGACACCGGCGGCAATGTGGGTATAGGCACCACGACCCCGCAGGCCGCCTTTGTCGTGACCAACGGCCTTGTGGGCATCGGCACATGGGTGTCAACCGGATCGCAACTTGATGTAGTAGGCACTATAGGGGCAATAGACCTTTTATCCACAACAGGTACAAACCGGGCGCGTTACAGGCTTGACAATACAGGAGGTTCCGCGTTTTTTGGAATAGAAGGAAGCACTCCAGCCAGCTTTATTAATGGCGATTCGCCCTATTCAACAATAATCGGTGCCGCAGGCACATATCCGCTTCAATTCGGCCATTCCAGTGCTGAAGTTACCATCCTTAACGGCGGCAACGTAGGCATCGGCTCGGTGGGACCAACGTCAAAATTAGATGTGAACGGAGATATAAAATTAGACGGAAACAATGGACTTATAGGCGGCAATAATTGGTATGAAATTACAGGGGTTAGCTCGTCATTATTACAAGTTGGCTCATCCGGCGGCTGGACTTCCGGGATAGAATTTTTGCCTGCAACTGTAGGAGCTGCAATGCAAATATTACAAAGCGGCAACGTCGGCATCGGCACCACGGCGCCGGTAAATAAGCTGGATGTCAATGGCAGCATGGCGATCGGAGCCACCTATGCAGGATTAACCGCCGCCCCGACAAATGGTCTGCTGGTGCAAGGCAATATCGGCGTTGGCACGAGCGTGGCGACTGCCGGTGACCTGCGTGTAAGCAATGCATTTACGCTCAATGCCCACACCTATGCGGAAAATGCCAACGAATCTATCATTGCAGTCAGTGCCAACAATATCGCTTTTGGGGATTCTGGTTTCGGGGACGTTATTATGCAAACCAATAATAGGCTGTATCTTAATGCCGGACTGATAATCGATATTGGCGGCGCGACGAATGCTTATCCCGGATTGGTCCGAAGCGGTACAACCCTGCAAGTAAGGTTAGGGGATAATTCCGGTGATGCGCCGATCTCAGCGCTGACAGGATCATTTAGCGGTTCAGGTAACAGTTACTTTACCGGCAACGTCGGTGTGGGCACCAGCACCCCACAAGGCGGCCTCACCGTGACCAACGGCAACGTTGGCATCGGCACCTGGGCGCCGCGATTAAAATTTGAGGTCCAGGGAACTTCCAATTCTCCGGCTACATCAGGGACCGTGCCCAATGGAACAGCATCATTTGTAACTCCTAATGGAAACAGCCTGTATATAGGTTCTTATACGGCTTCTCCTTATGGTGTCTGGTTACAGAATAGCAATTGGATTGATCTGTCAGCTGTCTATCCGCTTGTTTTTAATCCCAACGGTGGTAACGTAGGCATCGGGTCCGTGACGCCGGGCAAGGTGCTGGACATCACGGGCGACGCGCGGGTCAGCGGTTCCTATTACGGCGACGGCTCGCATTTGACCGGCCTCAGCGGTTCCATCAGCGGATTGACGACGGGCTATGTGCCCAAAGCCACCAGCGCCACAACAATAGGCAACGGAGCGATCTTCGACAACGGCAACATAGGCATCGGCACCATCACTCCCCAGCAAAACCTCCATGTGGTCAGTGAGTTCCGGCTTGACAGGCCCGGAGAGAATTATGTTGATGAGTATTTTACAGGCGGCATTGTCACCGGGGATGCTATTGATCTGGTGTATGTTCCAGGGACCAAGGAAAGCACCGGCTTTCAGTTCCAGGCATACAACAGCGGTGTGCCTGCCGCTGCCATGAGCATAAACAGGGTCGGCAACGTGGGCATCGGCACCTGGACACCTGGAAAGATCCTGGACGTTAATGGCCAATCCCTCTTTCGGGACACTATTAATATTGGTCCCACGGCCAACGAAGGCCTGTGGACGTGGGGATCTTTGCCGGTCAACACATCTACCATTTTTAGGGCGGGCTCAGGGAATGATTTATGGCTTGCCTCTAATAATTCGGTATCTTCCACGGGTATTTTGATTGACACCAACGGTAATGTTGGCATCGGCACCTTCATACCGCAGGCCGCCTTCACCGTGACCAACGGTAACGTGGGCATCGGTACATGGACAGCGCCGTCCCACACCCTTGAGGTCAGGGGGGATCTTTCTGCCGGCAATTTCGCCGGTCAGGCCAACATTATATTGGAAGGTCTGACCTCGACCAGCGCTGCTGTCCGCACCAGCAATGGCGCTGATTTGGTTTTTCAGCCTAATGGGAATACCGCCATGTATATGACGACTGGCGGCAACGTGGGTGTTGGCACCACCACCCCGCAAGGCGGCGGATTTGTGGTGACCAACGGCAATGTGGGTATCGGCACCTGGGCACCGAGTAATCCGCTTGATGTTGTTAGCGGAGGTGATGCAAGTAGTGATACTATTCTTGCAATAACCGATACAGGTGCCAATCCTGGCGCCGCTTTGACTCTTAACACTACAAAAGCTACGTCAACTTATAGAAATTGGGGCATTGCAACTGATCAACATAACATTGGTGACATCGCTTTCCAGCAATCAAACGCACAAGGGGGCAATCCTATTACGGCGGGTACAACAAGAATGTATCTTGACACAAACGGTAATGTTGGTATTGGTACGTACACCCCGCAAGGCGGCTTCATCATTGACAACGGCAACGTAGGCATCGGCACCTGGGCGCCGGGCGGATTGCTGGATATCGCAGGTCAAGCAGCCTATAACACCGGTCTTATTGTACGCAGCGTCAGTGGCGCCAATAATGGGGCCAGTGTTACGTTGATTAACACAGATACAGGCGGCGCGTCATATAGTCTTAATTCGACCGGCAGCGGTAATGGTCCGGGTGCGGGTGCGTTTTCCATTTATGACACAACGGGTGGGGCGCATAGGTTGACAATAAAATCCGGCAACGTGGGTATCAGCTCGACCGCGCCGGGCCAGAGGCTTGATGTACAAGGCACCACGCGGACAACCGACTTCACAATGACCGACTCACCGGGCAACGGCTATGTGCTGACCTCGGACAATAACGGGAATGCCACTTGGCAACCCAATCTCGCTGGTGGCGGCTGGAACTGGAGCGGCTTTAATATCTACAACACCCCCGGCACCAATGTCGGCGTCGGAACAAGCTCCCCGCAAGGAGCCTTTGTCGTGACCAGCGGAAACGTTGGTATCGGCACCTGGGCGCCGGGCAGCAGCGCTCTTGCTGTTGTTCCACAGGTGGCAAATGGTATAGGTCTTTTAGTCAATGATATCGTGATAGGAGGTTACGGGATTTATACATCGAATGCCAACGCCCTGAATTTTAATTATGGGCATAACGGGGATGATACAGGGTATCTTAACTATACTGGTTACAATAATGGAACGACACATTTTAGAAGTTTTGAGATTGATAATGGTAAAAATTTGCCTATAGCTAATTTCGATGGTCCCTCGGGCAACGTCGGCATCGGCACACGCACCCCGCAAGGGGGGTTCGTGGTGACCAACGGCAACGTGGGTATAGGGACCTGGACGCCGGCAGTGGCGCTCGCGGTCAGGAGCAACACGGCCAGGACCGTGCTTTCTTTTCAAGGCAGTGATGCCTCTGCCGTTCCCGGATATTTATATTCAGACACTTCAACTTTAGGCTTCAAAGATACCGCGGGAAGTTCTATTACTAATGGTGTCTTTGTTGATACAGGCAACTTCGCGCGTATTTGGACCAATGGCAGTGAAAGGGTGAGGGTGGACAGCAATGGCAACGTGGGCATCGGCACAGCTACCCCGCAAGGCGGCCTCGCCGTGACCAACGGCAACGTCGGTATCGGGATAGCCGCGCCGTTGGCAACGCTGGATGTGCGGGGTTCAAGCGCCTCGACCTATGTTGCCGCAAATCTCCAAAATGCCAACACAGGCAGCAACCAATCCGTCCGTCTGGTGTTTTCGCCACGGTCCAATTTCTCAGTGACAGACTACGGTGGGTACATAGAGGCCATCCGCCCGTCAAACGACAATATCAGTTTGGCGTTTGGCGGTTATCCGGCCGGGGCCGCGCAGGAGTGGATGAGGATGGTCGCCGGCAACGTGGGCATCGGCTCGGTGGGGCCGACCGCGCCCTTGGATATCTATGGGGCCGGCAGCAATTCCCGGATAAAAATTGAATCAAGCGGCGGCACCGGTAACGGTGCTGACCTGTGGTTTGCAAACACCTCGCGGACATGGCAGGTAGGGCAGAATGTCAACACAACCGCCGACAATTTTGAAATTTACGACAGGTCCAATTCCGCGGACAGGATAGTCATCACCCAAAGCGGCAACGTGGGCATCGGCACCTGGGTGCCAGCTTATAAATTGGATGTCAACGGACAGGTGAGGGCAGGAACGGCAAACGCGATCCTTAGCGGATACGGAAGTCCCGATATAATCGGGGCAAACTCGGGCAACATTTATCTCGCCGCGAGCAATGCGAGCGTGACATTTGACGCACAAGGGGCCTCAGCTGACAATCGGGTTTGGGATGCCGGCGGCAACAGCAGCAGTCAATTTACGATGAGGGCACTCAACAATGCAGGTTCTATTGCCACCAACTGGCTGTTGGTCAACCGAAGTACGACCACTATCACCAATGTCGATTTTCCAAACGGCAATGTAGGCATCGGCACCAGCACTCCGCAAGGCGGCCTCGTTGTGACCAACGGCAACGTGGGCATAGGCACCTGGGCGCCGGGCGGGGCATTAACGGTCATGGGCGGCAATGTGGGCGTCGGGGCGAACCCGGCATCCGGAAAATTACAGGTCGCGGGGGCCAGCAACGGGTCCCTTGATTTCTTGATCACCCATACAACAGGCAATGTGGCTTTTACTGTGAGCACCCTTGCCTCCGGCAACGCGACCGTAAATCTGGATAATAGCGCCGGAAGTGTCGGCTTGCAACTTTCATCAACAGCAGCAAATAATTCTTATTTTAACGGCAGCAACGTGGGCATCGGCACCACGACGCCCAGCGCGCCGCTTAATGTCAGCGGCACCACGGGTGCCATTGCCACTTCCGGGTCGGCAGGCGGTGGCACACTGCGTCTGACTGAGCAGCCAAACAGCGGGGCCATGATGCTTTTTGGCACCAACGGCGGCAATTATGGCTATGCCCAGATGACCAACAGCACGGACCAGACCGCGCATTATCCTCTGGTCATCAATCCAAATGGCGGTAATGTGGGAATCGGCACAACAGTGCCGGGCGCGGCGCTTCAGGTCAATGGAGGCATCCTTTCATCCGGCACTACGGGCATTGGGTATACAACGGGGGCGGGCGCGACCGTGACCCAATTGACCAACAAATCAACAGCCGTGACCATCAATGCGCCTTCCGGCACCATTACCATGAATAATGCGACGCTAAACCACGGGGCATCAGTCAGTTTTACCGTTAACGATACCGCGGTGGCATCGGCAGACTGTGTTTATACCCAGCATGATTCAGGCGGGTCCATAGGGTCTTACACGACTGACGCGAACACCGAAGCCTCAGGTTCCTTCGTCATTACCGTCACGAATCAGAGCGGCGGCAACTTGGGAGAGGCCATCGTGATCAAATTCGCCGTCATCAAAGGCGCCACGAGCTAAAAAACCGGGACAGGCCCAGCGCGTTCGATGAAAGGAAAAAGAATTTATGATCGGTTATTTCTTGAGCAACTTCAATGTTTTTTCAGCGGTCAGGACTTTGAAGGGCAGATTAGGCTGGCGGGATAGAAAATGACGATTTTCAGAAACAAGAACATCGGCTCCAATCCATTCGGTATACGCGCCAATCATCGCGTCCGCAGGCTTGAGACCCATTTGTTCGTATTTAATTCCGGTGTCGAATGGGACAATAATATCTTCGTCTGTTTGGGCCATTTCGTGTATGAATAGAACAAATTCTTTGAACTGGGGTGGATTTAAGTGTCTGCGTGTTTCTCGTAATATTGTCCGGGGAATATGGATTGATACTTTGGGAGATAAAGCAGCAATTGCTTCAATCAGCTCAAGACAGGATGGTTTAGGTATATCTGAAAAAGCAAAAACAAAGATATTAGTGTCGAGCACTAGGCGCATATTTTTCCCGCCAGAGTTCTTCACGCGTCTTACGCAGTTTGGCAATGATCTGTTCTTCAGTCATATTTTTAAAAGGATTGGGCAGAGTTTTGGCCAATTCACGTGCTTTATATAAATGCTTAAGAGCTTTAGCGGCTTTAGTAGTCATGATTAAATTTAACACCTGTTGATTAAGATGTCAAGTAAATGCGTCATGCAAATCTTTGAAGAAGTAGCTGGCGAATCCGGCGATGAGGACATTGCCCATTTTTCGTCAAGCCGTTGACAAAACGTACGTAATATGGTACGCTTAAAGCAGGAGGTGGTGATATGACAACATTAACAGCAAGTCAAGCCAGGGCTAAATTGTATAGTTTAATGGATGAGACTGCCGCGTCGCATGAGCCTATCCAGATCACCGGTAAACGTCATAATGCCGTTTTGATCTCTGAAGAAGATTGGTCTGCTTTGCAGGAAACTGTTTACTTAATGAGCGTGCCTGGGATGGCCGCTTCCATTAAAAAAGGCATGAAGACCCCTCTTAATAAGTGCGCCAAAAAATTGAATTGGTAAAGCTCATGATTTGGCAAATCGTTTTTACCAAAGATGCCCAAAAAGACGCTTTAAAATTGGCGAGAGCGGGTTTAAAAAACAAAGCTGAAATACTTTTGGAGATCATGCGTAACAATCCCTATCAAAACCCTCCCAAATATGAAAAATTGATGAATGATTTGAAAGGCACATATTCACGCCGGATCAATATTCAACATAGGTTGGTCTACCAAGTTTTTGATGAGTCAAGGTCTGTTAAAATCCTTAGAATGTGGTCGCATTACGAGTAAAAAACCGGGACACATTGACTTATTTTGAAACAAAGGAGCCAAGCGATGAAAAAATATTATTTTATCCTGATGCTGTTGACCGCCCCGATGGCGGCATACGGACAAACCCCGCCGCCGGCTGCCCACCCGTTAACAGCAGCGCAATACCTGCATCTGGGTAATGTCAGCGGCAGGCAGGCAAAATATAAAGACGCCATTCTTAATTACACTAAAGCCATCCAGGCTGACCCTGGTTATTCACACGCCTATTACAACAGGGGCTTTATTTACATCAAAATGAGAAGGTATAAACTGGCCATTGCTGATCTTGACAAGGCCATCGAAATTGACCCTAAATATGCCGCGGCCTATCACGTGCGCGGCATTGCTTATTTTTATAAGAAAAAATATGCCAAAGCCATTGCTGACTACAGCAAGTCCATTCAATTAGACCCTGATAATGTCAGGACCTATATCAGCCGCATGAGCGCTTATTTTAAATTAAATGATTATGATAAAGTTTGGAAAGACATCATTAAAATACAGAAATTAGGAGGCACCGTAAATCCCCGCATCGTCAATATGCTTAAGGACAAAAAGTACCGGGATTAAAAACCGGGACACATTGACTTTTATGTCCCAGTTTTTCGTTCCCCCATTAAAAAGCTTGCACCAAACCCCTAAAAGCGCTAATCTTATTCTAATCAATCCTTCCCCCAGGATTTCATAAAATTAATTTTTAAAATTAACCACTAATCCCCCTAAAAACAAAAGGGGGGAGTATGTCAAGAAAGCATCGAATCGTAATTCCTGGACAACCGCATCATGTAATCCAACGTGGAAACCGTCGTCAGCAGGTCTTCTTTTATCCCGGTGACAAGATCCTTTATCTTAAACTGCTCAAAAAACAGGTCGATAAATACAATGTCGAAGTCTGGGCATATTGTTTAATGGACAATCATGTCCATTTAATTTTGGTTCCAAAAACACAAGAAGGATTGGCTAAAGCAGTGGCAGAAACAAATCGGCGCTTTACATGTCATATCAATACGCGGTATGACTGGCGTGGCTACTTATGGCAAGGAAGGTTTATTAGCTTTGTCATGGATGAAGCTTATCTTATTAGAACATTGCGTTATGTTGAGAACAATCCCGTCCGGGCAGGAATGGTTGAAAAAGCATGGGATTATTTATGGTCAAGCGCTCGAAACCATGTAAACGCAGTGGAAGATTCTCTGCTTTCTTATTGTCCTGCTGTACCACTAGTGGGGGATTGGAAAGAGTATTTGATTAAGCCGGAAGCAGAAGGCATATTAAAGGAAATTAGAAAGCGAAATTTGAACGGTTTGCCCCTAGGAGAAGACTGTTTTCTTGGATCATTAGCAGGGAAGCTTGGCATCAAGGCAGAAGTTTTAAAACCAAAACCTAACGGACGTCCTAAAAAAACCGGGACACATTGACTTATTGAAAAAGGTAATGTGTTCCGATTTTTTAAGGACAAAAAGTACCGGGATTGAACCTTTTAATTGCTGCCGGATGTTTTTCTGCTCTCTGAACCTGATGAAGTGCTTGAAATAGATCCCCCGGAAGCAGTGCTTGTATTACCGTTCATGCTGGTGGTCACGCCGGCGTTCTTGTCTTCGTTTGTGTATACGTTTATTGCCGTATTCGCGTTAGTCTCCACATTAGTCTCTGAATTATTAGAGGGATTGGATTGTGAAAAACAAATTCCCGCCGCACCTATCCCTAAGATCAAAAACATAAAAATCCTGATTTTCATAAACTCTCCTGTCTATAATAAAAATTATCTATTCTTGAATAACATTCTAGTGTAGACTCAAAATGAATCAATTGTACCGAGGTATGGCTATAAAAAATCAATTTAGCGGGAGATAAGCATGAGACAATCTTTGAAGAATGAAACAGATATGTTGGAATCGATCAATAAAATACAGGCCCTTCTTACTCTGATCGACAAAAAGGTGGACACTTTGATAGCGCCTTCATTGCCCGCCAAACACAACGATCATAACAACACAAGGGTGATGCACAAAGCCATTTGCGCGGATTGTAAAAAAGAATGTTCTATTCCTTTCAAGCCCAGCGGCGACCGGCCTGTCTATTGCCAGGACTGCTTTTCCCGCCGCAAGGTCATCAAATTATCAGGGATAAAGGTTGATGAGAAGCCTCAAGTTAATATTCTGCAAGCAGCGCCTAAAGCCAAAAAGAAGGCAGCTACAGTAAAAAAAGCAGTCACCAAAAAGAAACCAACTCCCAAAAGAAAGTAGTGAATAAGAATGACCAAAACGCTCTTGGGTCTATTCTTCATGGCACTTTGCGTTATTAATGATTCGAAAGCGTTTGAAATCTCCAAAGCAGACACCTTAGGGGTAGCTCAACGTGTATTTAAAAATGAGTGCGATGTAGAAATAGGTTGTTTGCTCGAGTGGAACCCGGGCGAGGAATTCTTATCTTTAGGCCTGGAACATTTCACCTGGTATCCTGCCAATTCCCCTAATAATGCCAACGAGGCCTTTAACTCTTATCTTCAGTACGCTAAAGAGGCAGGGGAGCATCTTCCTGATTGGCTCAATAAAACCCCTTTTCCCGCCTGTCCCTGGAGCAACAGAGAGCAATTCCTTAACAGCAAAGGGAGTCAAGAGTATAAGGACATGCTGGACTTCATGACCAGGACAAAGGATTGCCAGACCAATTATCTCATTGAAAATTCAAAACGTTCATTGGACAAAATAATTGCGGTGGCGCCTGAAGATCAACGTTTACGCATAACTAAGATCCTCTCCCAACTTACCAATGATCCGCAAGGTTTATACGCGGTTATTGATTACATCAATTTTAAAGGGCCGGGCATTGGACAGGCCGATGATTTTGAAGGCGAGGGTTGGGGATTATTGCAGGTATTGCAAGGAATGCATGACACCTCGACGTCAAAAGAAGCTTTGGAAGAATTCGTCAGGTCTGCCAAGACTATATTAATGCACCGGGTATTCAATGCCTCCAACAACAAACATGAAGATCGATGGCTCCAAGGATGGCTGCGCAGAATAGATACCTACCTTGCCATCCAGACTTTAGACTTGTCCAAATGAGTGCTAAAGAGTAGAATTGTAAAAAATGCTCGAACGTAAACATGAAAAAATAGTCCCTACTCCGGTTTTTCTAGGCAGAGTGTTCCTTTATGTTGGATTCGCCCTGCTATTGATCAGTGCCGCCTTGGCTATTGGGATCGCCGGGTATCATTGGATCGCCAAGCTCAGTTGGATCGACTCCTTGCTTAACGCATCAATGATCTTGGGAGGCATGGGCCCGGTAGATCAATTGACCGGGACGGGTGCAAAAGTTTTTGCCTCGATCTATGCTCTTTTTAGCGGATTGATGTTCATTGCTGTCATGGGGATTATTTTTACTCCCATTGTGCACAGGATGCTTCATTCGTTCCATGTCGAGGATAAAAATTAAAAGGAGGATAGGATGGAAATGGAGTCTCCTGAGATCAATCCACATGATTCATTAGGAAAATTAATTGGCATTCAAACGGCTATTCTAGCGGTATTGCTGAGTATTTTTACTATTTTTGCCCATCGCGAACATACCAATACGCTTCTGTTTAGTAATGAAACCAGCAATGCCTGGGCCCATTATCAAGCTAAACGCATACGGGCCTATCAAGTGGAAATGAACACTGATTTGATCAAACTTTTGGCGCCAGGCAGCATAGAAACATCAAAAACCCTTTCAAATTATGACAAGCAATCAAACAAATATGGTAAAGAGTTGGAAGAGATCAAAACCGAAGCTGACCAAAAGACCAGAGAAGGGGAAGTTGCTCATCGTAAAGCCGGATATTTTGATCTTGCGGAGGCATTGCTTGAGATCGCGGTAATTTTAAGCTCACTTTATTTTATTTCACGTAAGAAATTATTTCCCATATTAGGGCTTTTTTTAGGGAGCATAGGGTTGATCATTGGCCTGGTCGGCATGTCTATAAAATAAATAAACAATGGATCAAATCCAAAAAGGCATCTACGAACACTACAAAGGCAAGCGCTACGAAGTGCTGGATGTCGCCATTCACACCGAAACGCGTGAACCGATGGTGATCTATAAAGCGCTCTACAAAGGCGATTTCCCCGAGGGCACGCTTTGGGCCCGGCCATTGGCAATGTTTAAGGAAAATGTGACCGTAAATGGTGAGTCCGTACCCCGATTTCGTTTCTTATGAAAACCCGCCTAGACCTATGCGACTGGATCGTTGAAGCACTCAAAGAATTAAACGGCTCCTATTGGGCCGCCACCCAACTGCGCGCCAAAGGCATTCTGAAAAACGCCAAAGCCACCTCCAAAAACGTCTGGGCCCTATCTAAATAAATCCAGCCTGGTATTCCTGCGCCGCACCCCGTGGGCCCGCGAAAAGGTCGAGAATCTTTACTGCTACTTAAAGCCCGAGGACAGGAAGGATTCATGACCAGAAAGATCAAGCTCTGTTTTTGCTACAAAAATTATTTGACTTTATAACGTAAAGATGGAAAATAAGTAAAGAAGCATCCTAATCGTACCGTCCTACCGCTTCTGTTTAATAATCCACTTTAAATGAGGAGGCGGTCATGAACCCACAAAGCAAATCCCACCAAGGCGTTTTAACCAAAGTAGCTGTTTTCAAAAGTTAATAAGTCAGGTCGTGACAAATTGTCACGGGTTGAAATTACCTGATCTTATTTGATCTTCCATTTTGGAATCTCAATATGCAACTAAATATAGTTGCATTAAACCAGAGAGGTGGTATACTTATTATGAGCACTATAGAGAAACTCATTGCTCGATTTACAACAAAACCCAAGGATTTTTCTTGGGATGAGTTAGCAAGGTTTTTAAATCATTTTGGCTATACAGAAATTACGGGTAGTGGTTCAAAAAGAAAATTTGTGCATACACAATATACAACAATCAGGCTACATGAACCGCATCCAAGAAGTATTCTAAAAAAATATCAAATTGATCTGATTTATACAGCACTGAAAGAGGAGAAACTCATATGATAGACATGATGAAATACAAGGAATACTACGGGTCCGTTCATTACAGCGATGAAGATGATTGTCTTTATGGAAAAATTGAGTATATTAGAGGCTTATACAGTTACGAGGGCCATAATGTCGCTTCTATAAGGAAAGCTTTTCATGAGGCTGTGGATGAATACTTAGATGATTGTAAGAACCAAAATTGGGTTCCTGAGAAGCCATTTAAAGGGTCATTTAATGTCAGAACTGGCCCTGAACTTCACAGGAAGGCCGTTATTTACGCACAAGTAAAGAAAATGAACCTTAATAACGTTATTATTAACGCTCTGCAAATGTACCTTTCCAAGAATAAAGTTAGGCTAACATAATTTTAAATCCATCGAATTGTGTGTTACCATTATTAAACAAAATTGAAAGGATTATATAAATGAGCAATCCAAATTTAAAGAAATTCATCGTAATTTACCAGGTTCCACCGGCAGTAATGGCAAACTGGGCAAAGACAGATCCGGAAACCAGAAAAGCATCCGAAGATAAAATGCGTAAAGAATGGGATGATTGGATGAGCAAACATTATCATATGATCAAACTCACCGAAGTCGGCGGAAAGACAAAAAAACTCACATCCAGCGGTATTTCTGATCATAAAAATGAAATTTGCCTGTATTCCTTCATAGAAGCTGAATCTCATGAAGCTGCTGTAGAGCCTTTTAAAAAACACCCACATTTGCAGATCCCGGAATCATCCATTGAAATAATGGAAGTCCATCCGATGAGCAAAAAAATGTAAACAAATTATTCCAGCCCTTGTAGATGAACGCAACGGTGGTTTTTCTCTGGTGCGGCGGTGGTTTCGCTTGTCATTCTCCTTAGTAGTACAAAAATAATTTGACTTTACAACGTAAAGATGGAAAATAAGTAAGGAAGCACTCTGACCGTACCATCCTGCCGCTTCTTATTTCTAATTCCCTTTATTAAATAGGAGGCGACAATGACACTGCATAAGGTCAAAAGAAACAAATCTCCCCAAAAAAGAAAGATCAAATCTAAAAAACCACCTTCACTGGAAGAAATTAAAGAAGAATTGGAGAAATTCTTGAAATTAAGAGAATCCAGTCTTGATGTTGTGGGGTTCGAATTATCCGGCGTGATGAGGGGGAAAGCTTCAACGCCACAGATTGATGCCTAAAATGTCAAAACATAGTTATCCAAAAGGGGATATTAAATGAAAACTGAAATCATCGTTAAATTAAACAAAACGTTTGAAGAGTCTTCGCATTCTCATAATGGAGTTGAATATTGGATGGCGCGAGACCTACAGGCGCTCTTAGATTACGCCGAATGGCGTAATTTTGTTTTGGTGATTGATAAGGCTAAAACAGCATGTTTTAAGTCGAAACAAAACATTGCCGATCATTTTGTTGACGTCAACAAAATGATCGATTTAGCTAAAGGAGCTCAAAGAAAAGTCGATGATATAATGTTAACCCGTTACGCCTGCTATCTAATCGCCCAAAACGGCGACCCACGCAAAGAACAAATTGCCTTTGCCCAAAGCTATTTTGCCATTCAGACGCGTAAGCAAGAGATCTTGGAGGAGCGCATAGCGCTTGTAGAAAGAGTACACGCCCGCCAAAAATTATCTCAAACGGAGCATGAATTATCAGGGGTTCTTTATGAGAGGGGAGTAGATGGCCAAGGATTTGCCAGATTGCGCAGTAAAGGTGATGAAGCGCTCTTTGGAGGACATACAACCCTTGAAATGAAGAAAAAGCTCAAAATTCCGGAAAAGCGTCCTATAGCTGACTTTTTACCAACGATAACTATTAAAGCCAAAGATCTGGCAACTGAAATAACCAGTTTTAATTCCAAAAAGAACAATTTAAAGGGCGAATCAGTCATTACAGATGAACATGTCAAAAATAACAAGGATGTTCGAGCCCTTTTAGGCAAAAGTGGTATTAAACCGGAAGAGTTACCTGCTGAAGAAGATATCAAGAAATTACAACGCCGGCTAAGTTCAGAAGGGAAAACTATCGCTCGAAGTGCAAAGAAGTAACATTTAGTGTGATGGGGGATCGTTTTGTTGACGTCAACAAAACGATCTATTATTTAGCAATCAAACCGTTACAAAATGTAACCGGTTAAAATTGCCTGCCTCCCTACCTAAATATGGTAATATCCCGTAATACTACCTACTTTCCCCTGTCCATTACCCACTTATTATTGATCTTTATTCGCTTTTCTGACATAATGCCCAAATCATGCCCGAAATAAAGCAGCTCACCGCAAAGATCAAAGTCTTTCACGACGCCCGCGACTGGAAACAATTCCACAATCATAAAGATGTAGCCCTTTCGCTAGTCCTTTTATTTACCTTTCCAAGGCAATGCTGAATAAAATGAAGAAAAACGCCCTAAAATACCCCGTACATAAAGCCAAAGGCAGACATACAAAATATAACAAGCTCTAGTGTCATTGCGAGGGGCGTAGCCCCGAAGCAATCTTTTTGCTACCAGCCCTTTTAGATGAATTCAACGGTGGTTTTTCTCTGGTGCGGCGGTGGTTTCGCTCCGCGAAAAGGGTGAAAAACCCCTGTCTGATCTGCAAAAACAATGGTTGGTTTCTTGGCTGCTACCTAAAAAAGCTTGCGCTAACTCTCTAAAAGCGCTAGTCTTACTGCAATAATCCCACACATAATATGAACATCAAAAGCCTGAATATGGCCGTATCTACCTACAAAAGCCACCACATATCCAGAAAACCTTTAAAAACCTGTTGCCTCTGCGGCCGCAAAAAGGTTTTTTCTAACTGGTCCATCTATTGCCGTGACTGTCTCAAAACAACCCGCCGGATGCATAGAAAGAAATTCCCTGCAAAGGCCCAGCAAGGCGTACGGGACTACATCCACGCTGAATACTATAGAGACTATTACATAAAAGTTGCTCTAGAATTAAACGATGATACAAGCCCCTGGTATCTTGATTTTGATCATTGGACCCCGGGAGATCCCATCAAGATCGTCATCTGTGCCGCGATCGTCAACGACATGAAGCAGGACATGACACAGAAAGAATTCCGGTATTATGTGATAGCGCTGGACGATCACAGAAGGAAACATCTGAAGGTCAAAAAGAAGCACCTGAAACATTGGTACAGATTAATAAAACCTGTAAAAGGGCAACGGTGTTGTGCTGGTTGCTGTCGGCAGCCGACTCCCAATAGATGGCATAAATACTGCCCGGAGTGTTCAACGATCGCCAAGCGCATGATCAATGAACGCTTTCCCCTGAAGGCCAGAAAAGCCATTTGGAACTATATACGCAAGTACGGCTATATCTGCTATTACACCGGCATGCCGCTGGATTTATTTGATGAACACAGTCCCTGGTATTTGACTTTCGATCACTGGACGCCGACTAATCCCAAGAGGCTCGTGATCACCTCACGGATGGTCAACGCCATGAAGCAAGACCTGACAGAAAAAGAATTCTGGTATCTCATCCACCAGTTCGCCAATCATTTTAGGAAGGGGACACCGGTACGCAAATGCAAACTCCGCTACTGGTCCCGGCCGTACGGGCCCAGCCATTTCCCGCGCAAGCGCAAATCCATTTTGGGCCAACCCTTGGGGTGAACGCAGCGGTGGTTTCGCTTGTCCTACTGAGCAAAGTAAAGTATAATCCTTTTGTTCAATCCTTTCCCCGAGGATTTTAATATAACAACCGGTTTCTCCCAAACCGGATCAACTAATCTTAATCTAAACCAAGCGTTCCCCCGCGCAAACCCAAAGAGGGGGAACTGTGCCCAATAATTACGCCTTCATCGATAGCCAGAATCTAAATCTATCTATCAGAGACCAAGGTTGGCGACTTGATTACAAAAATTTTCGTCAATATCTCAAAGATAAATACGGGATCACAAAAGCATTCCTATTTATAGGATATATAATTACACAACAAACCATGTATAAGATCTTGCAACAACAGGGCTATATTTTAGTGTTTAAGCCCACGCTTGATCTTAAAGAAGGGAAGGTCAAAGGAAATGTTGACGCAGAACTTGTGCTTCATACTATGATTGAGTGGAACAATTATGACAAAGCAGTGATTATTACAGGGGATGGGGATTTTTATTGCCTGATTGAATATTTAGAAAAGAAAGGTAAGCTGGAAAGATTATTAATTCCCAATCGTTATAAATATTCAACTCTTTTGAAGAAATTTGGAGTCGATACGTCTTTTATAAATGAATTAAGGGAAAAGTTTGAATACGAGAGGTGAAGCGAGAGGGCATCGCCGCGGGACCAACCCCTTTGGTTACCCTCTCATCGTGATTAATTTAAATCGAGAGGCATCGCCGCGGCATAAGCTACCAGCCTTTGGGTGTCCTCTCATCGTGATTCACTTAAATTATATCATTTAGCTTTAACCTGTCAAGTTCTTAAAGGAGCCTTCCATGCCCACTAACTCCATATCCCACTGGCCCCATCCTTTAGAGCCATGGCTCACACCGATATGTTTTTTCTGCCAGCCCTTTTAGATGAACGCAACGGTGGTTTTTCTCTGGCGCGCCAGTGATTTCGCTTCGCGCGCCCCTCAATACCAGCTTCTTGCCGATTTTCCATTTTTCTGACATAATGCCTCAATTATGCCTAAAAACTTGGATCTAACTCTCCAAAAACCTATCCCAAGCTGCTGCATCTGCACAAAACCGGTAAATTACGGCTCAAAATATTGTCCCACCTGTGCCTATATCAATTATCGAATGAAAATAAGACGTTTTCCCAATAAAACTCGTAACGCCATTTGGGATTTTATAAAAAAGTATGGTTATATATGTTACTACACCAAAACACCTCTAGAGCTGAAAGAAATCGAAAGTCCGTGGTATTTGGAATTTGACCATTGGATACCCTGCGATAATAGTAAGGTGGTTATTACTTCCAGACTAATAAATCAAACTTTTCACCCCTTAAGACACCCAAAAAACGATCAACCCGTTGCATCATCTGCGGGAACCCGGTTTTTTCAACTCATTCCAAATATTGTCTTGACCGCCATGATCCATGGTATTGTGTTTTGAATCTTTTAAAGCCGAATGACCCTAAAAAGGTAGTACTTACAAGCTTCTTACTGTCTGTGATGAAATCCAAACTCACAGAGAAGGAATTTTGGTCTTTCATCGATCAATTAGCTCAACATAAGAAGAAGGGGACAGCGGTCAAGAAGTTCAAACCACGCTACTGGTCCTGGTCCCGGCCGTAGGGGAGGTAGTATTGCGTAATAGTGTCATCCCCGAATGTTTCTGTCGGGGATCCAGAATATTGTGTTTTTTACACCAGACGTTGTAGATGAACGCAACGGTGGTTTTTCTCTGGTGCGGCGGGGGGTTCGCTTCGCGAAAAGCCGTTCTAAATAACCTGTTTTATTTTCGTAAAACTTATCGTACAATGTACAAGATAAAGCAGCCCAACGTAAGTGTCAAAAATCTACTTTTGATCCATGAAAAAGAACTAAAGAGCAAGCATTAGTTCCAAAAGCCAGCATACTAAGGACAACTACCAATGAGTGTGTTTAACTTTATAATAGAAATTTTATTTAAATACTGGAATATCGTTGATGGAATTATTTTCTTTATACTTACCTTAATTCTTTATCTTTTCCCTTTCACAAATGACTTTACGTACAGATTAATTTTAATAGCATGTGCACTTTTTTTAATTTTCGTTTTAAAAGTTATAAGACAATCATATAAGTATTATCTAAATTTCTTAAGTCCAATTAAAGTAAAAAGACAAGTAAAGGGAGACGGTCTATACGGCGGTTTACTTTTGATTGTTTTAGATAATCCAGGACATCTTAGAGATGGAATATTTTTAACTCTATTCTCCAAAAGTTCGGGAGCAAATCAACCAATATGTATTCTAAGAATTATTAAAGCTATAAAAAATGAAGACTTGATTGCTGAACAGTTTGCTCCTGCCGCTAATACTGTCAGCATTCAAAAATATTTTAATGAGGATTCAAGGTTATCGTCACTTTATGCTGTACCATTAATTAACCATGAAGAATTTCTTAAAGCTTCTAACGCTTCCTAGGAGGTCTACAAATGAATGATGTTATGGTTGCAGACATTATTAGCCCCTTTAAAGTAATTTTGAACAAAGGATCTAAAGATAGCATCGCTTTAGGCCAAATCTTTCTGATTTACGCTTTAGGAAAAGCTATTAAAGACCCTGTGACTGGGGAAGAATTGGAGCGTTTAGAAATAGTACGGGGGAAGGGGAGGGTTGTTCATTTGCAAGAAAAAATTTGTACTATTGAGTCAACTGAACGAAAAATGATGCCTAAAACCGTAAAAAAGACAAATCCAGGATCAATTGGATATTTACTAGGAGGTTATACAGAAGAAACTAGTGTAGAGCCAGAAGATCAACCTTTTAACGAAGCTCAAATTGGCGATAGAGCGAAAAAGCTATAGCCTATCACCTAGAAGATCGAAAATCCTGGAAGGTAGCACTATAAATTCGGATAATTATGTCATTCTCGCGAAAGCGAAAATCTGGCACGCGTGTCATTACGAACGTAGCGAAGCAATTTTTAACCTTTTTCAAATCTAGTTAATAGTAGAATGTGGCAATGTCCGAAATAAAACAGCTCACCGCAAAGATCAAAGCCTTTCGCGACGCCCGCGACTGGAAACAATTCCACAATCATAAAGATGTAGCCCTTTCGCTAGTCCTGGAAGCCAGCGAAGTCCTAGAACATTTCCAATGGAAATCCCCAAAAGAAGTCGAAGAGCACGGCAAAGCCAATAAGGAAGACCTCGCCGATGAATTAGCCGACGTAGCCATGTATCTATTCGAATTAGCCGACAATCTAAAAATCGACCTCCCCAAGGCAATGCTGAATAAAATGAAGAAAAACGCCCTAAAATACCCCGTACACAAGGCCAAAGGTAAGCATACAAAGTACAATAAGCTTTGAGAGCAATTCAATTGACTTTTAAAATCTTTTGCAGTAAAGTTAAAGCAAATACATAAGAAGTTATCCGCCATTTAATCGGATCAGAACCTTCGCCGGCGTGTTTTTAGCGAAGGTTTTTTGTTTTTATATTATATAAAAGGCTAATTTTAGTTTATAATAATTATCGATTATTGAAAAGGACTAGATGACACTAAAACTTCTTGAATCCCAATTAGATCTTTTTTCTGAAACACTTCCCCAAAAAGCAAGAATTAATACCACTTCTACGTTTGTAGATAACATGAAATTACCCGTTCACCGTTGGTATAGATTTAGTGCTGGGTTTTCCGCGAAGTGGGCTGAATTAGTCATCAATAATCATAAAACTAAATTAAAATCAGGAATTACCGTTTTGGATCCATTTGCTGGGTCAGGCACTACTTTGATAGCAGCAGAGAGTGTTGGGGTAAATTCTTATGGTATTGAGGCACATCCTTTCATAATTTCTATTGCAAGAGCAAAGTTGTTTTATAAAACAGATCTGAATAAATATATTGAGTTTGCGAAAAAAGTTAAATCTAGTTCGTTAATTATAAAAGGGAAAGTAAGTGAGTATCCCCCATTAATACATAAATGTTTTACAAAAGAAAATCTTGCCTCTCTTGATCGTCTTCGCAGAGCTTGGGAACTTCATTCTAACGGGACCCCCGAATCAGAATTAGTTTGGTTAACAATAGTTTCTCTTTTAAGGATGACTTCAAATGTTGGAACTGCTCCTTGGCAATACGTCTTACCCAAAAAAATCAAAAAAAACTTAATAGAAACACATGCTGCATTTGATTTAATCGTTAGAAATTTTTCTACTGATATGAGTATATTGGGACCCAAAACAGATTTTAATACAATTCTACTTAATACAGATGCTAGAACATGCAAAGGTGTTCCTGATAATTCCATTGATTTAATCATTACTTCTCCACCTTATGCTAATAATTATGATTATGCAGACGCTACACGACTTGAGATGTCTTTTATGAAAACGATTACAGGTTGGGGAGACTTACAAAATAACGTTCGTAAATATTTAATCCGATCTTGTACTCAGCACGTTCCTTTAAAAGATCATAATTTAGATGAAATATTAAACTCCGAACAATTAAAACCTATAGCTAAAGAAATTCGTGAAGTTTGTGAACAATTAGGTGATATACGATTGGAGCGAGGTGGGAAAAAGACATATCATTTGATGATTGCATGTTATTTCTTAGATATTGCCAAAACATGGATAGCGCTTCGTAGAGTAGCTAAAACTCCTTCGAATATATGTTTTGTCATAGGTGACTCTGCTCCTTATGGTATATATGTTCCTGTAATTGAGTGGATGTCAACATTAGCAAAAGCAGCAGGATTTAAATCTACTTATTTTGAAAAAACAAGAGATCGTAATATTAAATGGAAAAATAGAAAACATCGCGTACCTCTTTGTGAAGGTCGCTTATGGGTTAAAGGATAACATATGGCAGTATCTTATTCACATAAATGGGGACAGATAATCGGTGATGTGCTTGAATTTGCTATCCGACAATTCTTACAAAAAATTGCTAGTGAGCACAACCTATACTTAGATTACAAAAAATCTCGAAAAGCCCGTCCAGGGAAGAAGGTTTCTTGGCAAGATAAATATGGCAACTCCCATGATTTGGACTATGTAATAGAAAGAGGAGGAACAGAAAATACTTTAGGTTTACCAGTTGCATTTATTGAAATCGCTTGGCGCCGTTATACAAAACATTCAAGGAATAAGGCTCAAGAAATCGAGGGAGCCATAGTTCCTTTATCACAGACGTACAATCATCTACATCCTTTTTTAGGGATAATTTTAGCTGGTGAATTCACCTCTGGATCTTTGAGTCAATTAAAATCAAAAGGGTTTACGGTTTTATATCTCGATTATGCGTCTATTATAAAAGCTTTTAATGCTGCTGGTATTGTTGCTTCTTTTAATGAAGATACTCCTGAAAATGAATTTAAGAAAAAGATTAAAAAATGGAAAACTTTTGGAACAAAGGATATCCAAAAAATTGTAATTAAGCTTTTAAATATTAAAGCAGGGGGAATTAACACATTTAGACAGGAGTTAATTCGTTCGATTGCACGAAAGGTTACAAGCATAACTGTTTTAGCATTGCATGGCTGTGCAGTTAAATTAAATACGATTCAAAATGCTATCGAATATATCAATGAATATAAAGATAAGGAACCTTGTGAAAATCCTGTATTAAAATATGAAATTGATATTAAGTATAGTAATGGGGACAATATTCATGCTATTTTCCAAAATAAAAAGGAATCTGTAATTTTCTTGAAATCATTTATGTAAACTTCTCTGCTTTCCTGGCTGCCTGCTTGATTTTAACCTTCCTGCATCAAAAAGCTTGAAGTAATTCCCTAAAAGCAGTATCTTAGCGTAATCCGAATTAAAAAGTAGGGCAGGGCTGTCCCTATTTTTATGTGTCAATATTCCCTGTTTTTTGATCGTCGAACACCAGTGTCATTGCGAGGAGGCCGAAGGTCGACGAAGCAATCTTTTTTACACCAGCCCTGCAGGTGAATTCGAACGGTGGTTTTTCTCTGGTGCGGCAGGGGATTCGCTTGTCATTCGTGCGAAAGTAGGAATCCAGTTAGAATTAAGTTGTGCGTCACCCTAATTTATGTATGAATTAATTAAGATTACTATGAGTAGCAGTGGAATCACACGAGAAACACTATGGATGAACAAAATAAAAAATCATGGTTAACTGAGGGGGTGGTAATTGCAACAGCTCCTTTGATAGGGTATCTGATGACATACTCGTTCCAATGGGGCTATGTAAGCTACTTTGGAATGCCAATAGAATTTATTAGTGTTGATTTATCCCAGGTGATTAGAACGACAATAGGCGTAATGTTATCATTCTTATTTTTACTCTCACTTTATGAACATGTACCTGCTGATACTGCAAAGAAAAATATTTTGTATTACAGATTATTGACTGTAGCACCATTATATATTTATTTGGGAATTTATTTCTTCATACATAAGACTCCTTTTGCCACAGGTCTTTTTGTTGGCGCAATAATTGCATTATCTTTGAGCTTAATAGTCCCTATTTTTACTGAGAAGAATAAAAAAAGCTACAAAGAGAAGCTTGAAGCTTACGAAGAAAAAGTAAAACTGAAAAAGAAATCCCAAGGGGCGCTTTCTTTTAAGCTCTATGAACGTTTTGGAGATGTCAATGTAGGTCTTATTGTTAATCTTATAATTATATTATTCTTTGTGGAAGTAAGTGGAGAGATTTATGCATCAAATAAAAAGTCGTTTCTCGTGCTTACTAATAATCCAAATAAAATTGTACTGAATACATATAATGATAAAGTGATTTGTGCCTCTTTGGATAGGCAGACCAAAATCGTAGGTCCTAGTTTTACAATTTATGAATTATCTCCATTGTTAGAATTTACAATAGATAAGGTCGGCCCCTTAAAATCTTATTCACTAAAACAGGATTCAACTTCTTGGTAAAGTAAAGAGAAGCACAAAAATGATGAACGGCATTTTCTTATTAAATTTTTTATCCGCAGCTTTTATTTATATCCTATTGACGGCTTTCTGTTCCTTTCTATTATTTTTAATTCTAAAGAGAGAATATTTCTTTAGAAAAGAATGTTGGTTATCTTTTAAGATTAAAGAAGCTGAATCTAAGCTTCAGGGCAGAACATTACAAAAGCATAATTACGAGAATCTTTTAGATCAAATTTCACAACTTTACTATCCCACTTGGTTTAAATTAAGTGTTTTAATCATTTTTTTAACTTTAACTTTTGAATTCCTCATTAGTTTCCCTTGGATTCAACAAAACCAGTGTGCTAGCTATTCAACTTTAGTTCCGCTTCAAATTGGAATTGTAGCTTTAGTCTTTCCGATCATAATTTTTATTATCGGATTTTCCAATAATAAAGCGGCATACGGAGTAAATTTATCAGAGGTATTATTGCGAGAAAGTTGTTTATTTCCTGTTGCCATAGTAGCTCTTTTCTTTTCTGTGGACTTAATTTGGGCAAAAAAGACACCAATTGTAGTGGGGCAGATCATTGTAATGGCAATTACTTATGCCTGTGTTTTGGTTCGAGTAATTAGATTGATCTTAAGTGATGAAAGAATCTTTCAAAAAAGTTGTGAACTTCTAAAAGATAAAATGAAAAGAGTTATTAATAATACTATTGAAAACCGTTTGGGTAACAATATTTTAATGGAGTCCTTAGGTGAAAATAAAATTGAGCTAGACTATGCGATTCTTGATCTTGAAAAGAAAGGGGAGGAGTATATAAAATTTAATATTAAACAAAAAGGTAGTGTCATATCAGATATAAATCTAATAAGCCTTGAGAAGATTGCGAAGATAATTGAGAATTCGGCTCTGCGAAATGGGTTTAGTTTTTATAAAAACACTCCCAATCCTAATGCCGATAATAATGAAGCAGATACTTCGAGCGAAAAAAAACCTCTTATTGAATGTAAGGAGCGTTATCTTAAGAAAAGGTTTATGGAATCTTTAGAACATAAGAGCGAATACGTTCTAAGTGTTAATAAGAAATTAATTAAAGATAAATCTGTTCAGTCACAAATCGAATCTCTAGTTGCAAGGACATTCCGTTTAAGAAAATTTGAAGAAGATGGACTAACTATTGAATTAGGTAATCTTAAAGATCAGCTTATAGACGATATTAGAAATAAACGGCTTGGACGGATTAATAAATTGAGATCAATCTACCTTATTCTAGGTGAGCTGTTCTTGGATATCATGAAAGACTATTCAAGCAATTACACGATGGAAATGGCCAGAAAAGAACGGGAGAATATGTTTTCTATTAACAGCTGGGCGCACTTAGAAGGAATGTTAGATGATTTACGTGATATTTATGAAGTTAGCCTTGAGTCGAAAGACAAAAATATAATTAGAAAAGTCGCTCATTTGCCAATTGCTTTATCCAATCGTTCAATAAGATCGATGGATCATTTTATGTTTCAAAAGTCATTCGCATTTTTATCACTCTTCTATCAACATGCTTTAGAGATCGAGAAGAAAGGGGATAAGGATCTTAGTGATTCAATAAAAGAAAGAGTGGGCACCTACTTACGAGAGACGGCTGATTATTCTGTTCAGTTTGAATTAAATAAAATTGAAGGTGGAGAATATAAAATTACGCAATATAAAGATTTTGCCATTGAAATCTATTCTCAACTTCAGAATTTATTAAAGATTGCCTATGATGCTAAAGACATTGGGTCTTTTGAAAGATTTGTTACGATTGGCCAAAATCTATTTTCTGAATTCTCTCCTTCTGATGATTGGGATGCGGGTGATCTTAAATGGCACCTCCAAGATGTTAATTTGACTGACACAGATAAGGAAAGAATAAATAAAGAGATTAAAGAAAGAGAATTTATTCTTAAGATCGAAAATGAGATTAAATACAAAAAATGGGAAATGTTTTTTGGTCTTACTAGTCTAATATTGAGCCAGTATGCTGCAGATAAAACAAATAAAGATTTATTAAGGTATTATAAGGTGATTAGCGCCAGACTTCCTTCAACGCTACCTGAATTAACCCAAGTTTTCTTAAATGCTCATTCTTATGATGTAAGTCATTTTTGGGGATGGGATTGGTGGGAGCTTCCCACGGATGGAAAAGTTTATTCTATTGATTTTATGAGTAAGACATTAATGCTGTATGCCTTGAAGTCGTTAGAGATGGCAGGTCGGATTGATGCTGATAAGCTTTTGACTCAAGACTTACCTGCGAGTCGCGATTTTATGCCTATGATTGAGAACGATGAGAGTTCTCTTAAGAAAATCATTAATGGGATGGTTAATGAAATAAGTCAGTGGAATGAAGTTCTTAGCGCTGATGTTGTGGCAAAGAAGGATGCCTTATTTAAATTATTTGATAAGGTAAAAGAAAAACAGGTACACATAGATGAGGACGCGCTTATTAATGCCGAAATAAGCCAGAAAAAGAAAACGGAGTTTATTAATACCTTCATTGAAAGCTACAAAAATAATAATACCGTTCATCGCATATTTGAAAAATATGGAATTTTTAACACTGATTTTAAGGACATTACAAGGCCTCCAGAAGCTCTTGGGTATAATCAGATTGATGAAAAAGGAGCTTTTATAGATGATTGGCATGTGGGCTACCATCGCTGGGGTGAACAATATGGAAATGGCATGGCCACATCTGAAAATGGTTCTATCTTTGGAAAGATGTTTAAGGAGGCAAATGCAATTGAGTTAGGAAAGCAAGATGTGGTAGCTCAAATCGAATCTGCAATAGAGCAATTAATTACTCTTGGGTATTCTCCAAATGTAATTATTGCATCCTTAGAATTTGAAGATTTAAGAGGGTTAACAGAAAATGGACAGTTCACTCCTTATTGGCATAAAGATATTAAAAAAAAGGGGAGTCTTCCTAACTTTCAAGGATATTTAAAACTAAAACACGGTACCGTTCCAGTCTATAAAGCCTATAAGGCTCAGAAAGGGTCTATTGGAATCTTTGATTTAAGAAGGTTTGCTACTCTTACGCAACTTAACCCTCTATTAGATTTAAATGAGAAGAATTTATACGAACAATTTAAGATCGAAGTAATCGATCTTAATAAAGACAATCATTTAAGAAATGACATACTTACAAAAAATCCAGAGTGGCTTAATAAATATGCTGATAAAGATAGGTTTTTACGGACAAAGGTTGTTGTAAAGGCTTTCACAAGACAGGAATTTAAGACGCTTGATAAGAATAGTGGCGTTGTCCTGCGAGCGAATGATGCTAAAGGTAAGAAAGAACAGGAAGAATGACAATTCCAGAAATAAATAATCTTATTAAAAGGGCTCAGTTGAAACAAGAATTAAAGGATGAGTTTGATTCTACTTTAGAGGATAGGATGAATCGTAGTCTAGAAATTGATCGACAATGGATTATTGGTAACCATTATTTTTCAGAAGCTTCGGCTGAATGTATCCGACTTTATAGAGATGGATATTTTATTGCAACTGTAATGATGAGTCATGCAATAAACGAAGGAATAATTAAATTTATTGCTGAACGAAATAGCATACAGAGACACCTAAAAGGACAAACAAAATCAGAAGAAGAGCTGCTTTTGGAATTAAAAACAGGAAATTTTATATCCGAAGATTGTTTGAGAGTATCGCAAGGGATAATGAGAAGCTTTCGAGCAGATATTCATCACATGAATCCATCGGTAGCAGGAATTCCATTTTTAGAGTTGGCTAAAAGTAATATGGAGCGTCTATCCCTAATGGAAAAAGAAATCTTCTTTGTTAACATATTTGACGGTAAATTGAGGCCAAAGAATCCCCAATATTGGGATTTAAATTCTGATGGTACTGTAAATGCGTATCTACGTATAGCTTCTTAGCAAGAAGCAATTAGAAAGGTATTATGGCGGATTATATAAAAATAGGGGACAGCGCCTGTTTCATTAGCATTATTCCTTACGTAAAACTTTGCTACAAAACTTTCACTTCAGCCCCCAACCTAACCAAATTAAAAACCTTGCCATAATCACTCAAAAGCGCTAATGTAAGGTCGATTCCACCAAATATTCTAAGAAATGCCCATCTAGACGCTTTTCGGTGTTTAGGGGGATAAGTCGGGCGGCTGTGCCGATTGCTTCGGTTTTTGTTCTTTCGAAGGCTTTATTCGGATGCTCTGTGTAATTGAAATAGTAGATGGAATTACCGCGGCAGGAACAACAAACAGTAAAGGAGATCCATGGGCGAAGGAGCTGACTAGCAGCTCAAATTGAAAAACCGGATAGGATCCGGCCCTTCAAAGCCCGCCTTCGTAACTTCCTATAATATATGTTATGTTAAGTATATACACATAGAAAATGCTTATTTAAGCCCATCCCAACAAATGGCTATTATGCTTCAGCCAACGCTCCTCTTGTTTGTAATCAGGCATCATTTGAGCTACCTCAGCCCAAAACTTCCTTGAATGGTTCTTCTGCTTTAAATGCATCAGCTCGTGAATAATGACATAATCCACTACCTTGATCGGCGCCATGATCAAGCGCCAGGTGAAGTTTAGCGTGTCTTTGTACCCGCAAGACCCCCAGCGCGTTGTCGCGCTATTGATCCGGATAGATTGAAATTTTAGGCCTGTCATTATGGCATAATTCGCAGTCCGTTGGCTTATATAAGCCAAGGCTTGGTCCTTGTACCAATTTTCAATGTGGTCCCGCGCGTTAGCCAAAACTACTGAAGAAATCATCAAGGAATCACCCAAAACTACAGCTTTAGGAAGATCTTCAACAGCCACTAACTGATAACTTTCTCCTAAAAACAAAAATTCCTCGCCAGGGACAAATTTCCGGATCACGGCCTTATTTTGCCGTTGTTTAAAAAAGTCTTGCTTGGCTATGATCCAGGATTCTTTACGGCTGATGAGTTTACGGATAAAACCTTCTGAAGCAGAATGCGGCGCACGGACGATCAGGCGCGCATCATTGGTTATCTGTAAACCAATGGTCCTGCGGTGAGAACGGATCAATTGATCAATTTTGATCTCAGCCATGGATTAAAGCTCAACATGAGTAATAAAACAAACCCCAACCAGGAAATAATCATCCCTGCCACACGGACCGGCGTTTGGCCAAAAATCACTTGAATATCATGGTTCCCTGGCGGAACAAGAAAAAGAATAAGACCAAAAGAATTGTCCAAATAAGGTTTTATCGGCTGGCCATCCATATAAACATGCCAGCCGGGAAAATAAAAAGTATTAAAAGACAATAGGCACGGCGATGACGCCTGGAACATGGTTTGATAGTTAACAGGGCCCAGAGACCTTTCTTCGCCCAATTGGCCTGTCCCGCGGACGATTTCAAATTTCCTGTCAGGGCGTTTGGCAGGCGGGATCTTGATCCACTTGGGCGTATACTCCCCCTCGCCCATCGCAAGAAAATCCTCGACAGTTCTTTCACTGGCTACAAACACCGGCTTGGAAGAAGATTTAAAAGAAACAAAAATAGCCAGTAATCCTACGATAATTAAAAAAACCTTCCTTACCATTGGATCTTTGATCAACACCGCCACAGAACCGCACAGCAGGGACATGGCAAAAACAATAATGGCCAAGAAACGCCAGGGAAACTGAATAAAACTCAAAATGCCGATATTCTCCCAAAACAAACGTGAATAAGGCAGTGTGAAGAAAACAGCCATTAACCCAACGACCAAAAAGAAAACGTATCCAAGCCCCAAGCGCCTGTTTATTTTAAGAATTTTAGGAAGACACGCCAAGGTGCCAAGGCAAAGCAATGAATGGATAATGCCGACCTGAAAAGAAACATTGTCCGCAGTATTTGTATTAAAGGGCTGGAATAAATCCCCTAGTGAAATAAAATTCTTATGAAAGTCATAGCGCATGGAAACCAGAAACTCAAGGCCCAAAAACTTCTTTTCCAAAAGCGCTGGTAACCAAAAAAAGGATGACATCATCAGGCCAATGACAAACATGCCCATCACAGAAAGGATCCTGTAAGCGCGACCCTCGCGGTCGCCCGTATAATACAAATAAAACATAAAGGCAACAGCAACAGGAAAAAACAACATGCTCATGATATTGTGGGTCAAGCTAAGGCCAAAAACGCTTCCCACCCCTAAAAGAAAAAACCCAAGACCTGCCTTACGACCCACCTTCAGGATAGCAAACAAAAGGAACGGGAAAAAAGCAAAAGAACTGAATTCCGCGAAAGCCCCGCGCACATAAAGATCAACGATATGATACGGCGCGTAAACGTAAAGCACGGCTGAAAGCATCCCCCCTTCATCCCCCCAGAACTCACGGGCCAGAAAAAACATGCCGGCCCCGGACAATATCCAAAATAAACTGCAGGCCAAATTAATGGCTAGGACCATGTTGTGTGTCAGTTGAAAAAGCAGCACGGAAATAAAAGAAAAAAATGGCGGGTAAAAATTGAACATGGGATAACCATAGCCCCAGTTGATCTCCGGAGACCATCGCACTAAAAATTGACCATGCCACATGTATTTCTGCATCGACAGGGCCCTGATCAATCCCGCCATCGAATCATGGGCATCGATCAGGTCACTGCCAAATATCCTCGAACACAAAGGAACGGTCAGGACGACCAATAAGACAAGATACCCCAAAGTTGATCTGGAAAATTTCATATCAATGTTTGATCCGGGGGTAAATGACACTAAGCAGATAATCAACCTTACCGGCAGGCTGGTAATGAAGCTGCTTGCTTTTTAAGGCAAGAACAAAGGCCTGCGGGTAATCCCCTGCTTCCAATAATTTAATAGCCGCGTCAAAAAGCATCTCCGCTTGCTTCTCGGTTGATGCAACAAGAAGATAACTGGCTGCGTATTTCCCTTGTTCCAAAGGCAGTACCGTATAAGGAGTTTGGGAAAAATCATACCCCTTAGGAGCGACAAACATCACGCGCGCGCCAGACGTAATAAGATCATCCGCCCAAACCCGCTGCTTGATCGAATAAATGCCGGAAACATACGGGGCATAATCATTCATGTTGGTCAGAAAATAGGCCAAACGCTTAGGGTATAAATTAGCAAGCTCATCCTGCTGCCTGTTGTCCCTGTCATTGCCCCAAAAAAAAGCAGCCTCGGAGGTTGACATGGGCATGGGAAAAACACCGACGAAGATAAAATCAGCATATTTTTCATGGATCATATTGTTAAAGCTGACAGCTGCTTTTGTATACCCGGATAATTGCTTACTATAGGCCAAGGCGTTTCCCAGGGATTGGACAATAAATACAATGATGCATAAAAAAACCGTTGCTTTTAAAAAAATGTTTTTATTTTTCACATTCACATAGGCCAAAACAAAAAGAGGGCTGAACAAACTGATGGCAGCGACCAGATAATGGTCATCGTAATGTTTTGCAATGATGGCCAATTGGACCAATACGCAAAAAGCAGTTGCCAGAAAAAAAGAAGTCCCTCTGCTCATGGGATTTTTAATGATCTGGCCCAAACTTAAAATCAAGGCGCCAAGGCCGAATAACATCAAATACCAACACTTAGATAAAATAATATTACAATTCAATAAAAACAAAGAGAGGTTAATAAAGCCTTGAGTGCCTGAACCATACTCCCCCGTGTGTGTTAAAAGCCGGGTGATCCAGCCTCCCACCCATCCATAGGAAGGTATAATAGGGATGGTCCACAGGAACAAAGACACGGCGGACACTGCCAAAAAGAGGAATTTCATCCTGCCCTTACAGACGATCAAAGGAATCATTAAATAAGGAGAAAAAGTCAGCCTGGTGGCGATCCCTAATGCGCATATGACCCCTAGTAAAATGGTCATTAGCATTTCTTCCCGATGCTCTTTGGCAAAAAATAGCTTAAGGAAGCAGAGATTAAAAAGAGCGGCAACGCTGATCAACAAAGGCTCAGGACTGACATTGGTAATAACAGGCAGGACATAATCGTAAAAAGAATATGATCTTAACGCCAAAAAACTTAAAACCGGCAATTGGGATAACAGGACCGCGAGCTTATCATTTGTCTGCCGATAAACGTACACCCCTAAAATAGATGAAGTCAAAAAAACAAATACAACCATTACAGTGTTGATGGCGTTTAAATAAAAATCAGGATCAAGCAGGACCCGACGGACAGCGTCCGAAGTGGAATGGCCGATATTAAGCAAAAATATGGTGAGCCCCCCGAGCATTTCAACTGAAGTCCCGGGCTGATAATTAAAAGTTGGAGAAAAACCTTTAAAAAGACTAAGACCGCTGGAGAGATAGCCGTAAGAAGGATCAGGAAATTGCCAATAAGGACCGCTTGCTGATTTAAGCAGGAAAACAAAGAACGTTACAATGACGGGAATAATGAAGGGAATTATTGGCAGCAAAATTATTTTTGAGAGACTAAGATAGATTTAGCCGGACGAGTTTTAATTTTCAGGTCAACGTATTTCACGGCAACGTGATAATTACCGCCTTTGTTACGGGCGGCACGGATGACTTTGCCATAACCGTTAAAAATATCAAGCACGCCGGACATTACAACCTGAAGTTCAATGATATCCGCAGGATGATACGCTAAAGCGCTCACAAAAAGCAGACCGCTGAGCGACATATTCTCAGTGGTGGCCAGCTGCCACATGGAATCCACCTTGCGGCCCCTGTGCTTGACCAAACGGTGGCGGACAGTAATGATGCGCTTGGCGCGCACACTGTCACGGCGCTCTTCAAAGGAGTTGTGCTTGATTGGCATATACCTATTCTATTTTCTTTATTCTTCCCGTCAATGATTTTGTTTGTTAGTATATATTTCATGGCCCCCTCTTTACGCCTCGTTTCACGCATTTTCCAGGTGATCTTTGCGTTTGCCCTGGCCTATTTCGCCCTTCGCCTTCTCCATTATCACCTTGCTTCCGTGACCTTCCCTTTTCCTATTGCATTTAGGGAAAGTGCAATGATGTCAAGCACCGATGCTTTGGTCAAAGGGCTCAATCCTTACGACATGTCCCTTCAGCCTCAATATATGAATGAGTATGGGATCATTTATCCCTTGTTAGCCTGGCCTTGGGCCAAGATCTTTGGCACCACCATGCTCATCCACAGGGTAATTACCGCTTTTTCTATATTAGGCTGCTGCGTGCTGGCCTTCTTTGTCCTTAAAAAAATGGCTGTCCCTGTTTTGTTGAACATTTGGGCTGTTTTAATGCTTTATTCTTCTTTATTATTTCCGGGGACCAGCACTGCCACCATTGACCCCGGGGCCACAGGCACGTTCTTTTTTTTATTGACCCTGTTTATCCCCTGGTTTTGCCAATATTCTTACAAGTCGTTAATTGTAAGTGTCCTATTTGGGATCTTAGCTTTTTATACCAAGATGTACACCTTTTTAGGGGCCCTCGTGATGTTATCGTATTTATTTCTTTTTGTCTCTAAAATGAAATCCCTTTTCTACTTTTTTGTATTATTGCCGCTGTTAATCATCAGCATCGGGGTGATCAACCAGATTTTTCCGGCTTATTTTGATAATTGTTTTTTTTCCGAGGTCAACATGGCCCCTGCCTGGGCGAGCATGGAAAGGCTGCACACACAGATCATTACGTATAGGGACCTGCATCAATGGGTCTTTATATTAATGGGGATTTTTATTTTAGGGTATATTCTTAAAAATATTAGCGTCGTTGCGAGAAGCCCGAAGGGCGACGAAGCAATCTCTTTTAAAAGACTGCTTCGCTTTGCTCGCAGTGACATAGGATTAGCCCTCTACGCCGGATTATGCTCTTCATTGGTTCTATATATGTCAATGGGCCGCAACTCCGGGGCCTTTCTTTGGTACTTCTTTCAATTACTGTCCCCCTTTCTTTTGATAGGTGCGGCCTGGATCTTTAGCCGTAGTTCTTTTTGGCCGTTGCTGTGCGTCCCTTTTTTGATCTATAACCTATATACGATGACTTCTGACCAAAATTATAAATACTTTAATAAAAACACCTTGAGCTGGGTGGAGGTTTCTTTGCTTGTCAACCAGCATCAACACATCCTTGATACTTCTTTGATAGCACCCCTATTGATCGAACAAAACAAAGAAGTCCTGAATAACGGCCAGACGGAATATTTTCAATTAGGCGGTGAACGGAACTATTGGATGAAAGGCTGGCTTAAAGAAGATGCTCGGGTGTATATTCAACAGCTGATGTTTTTTGGGAACATCAGGAACAGGGTGGAGAATAAGAAATTTGACCTGATCATGCTGCCGCCGACTCTTTTACCTTTGGGGATCGGCGATGATATTAAAAAATATTACAAATATGACGGATATCTTTTAGTTTACGCGCCTCAAGACCACAGGCCATATGAGATCAGCGTCTGGCGGCCTCTATGAAAATTTTTTGTAAGGGATGTCAAAAGTCTCTGCCACTTCTTTGATCGTCAAATGCCCTTCCGTCATGTTTAAGGCCGTGCGTATCTCATGGGAATCCCTCACCCATTTCTTAAAACCGTCGTTGGCAACCTTCAAGATATAGGGAAAGGTGGCGTTGGTCAAGGCATAGGTGCTGGTGCGGGCCACAGCCCCGGGCATATTGGTCACGCAATAATGCACCACGCCATCAACCACATAAATGGGATTTTCATGGGTGGTGGGCCGTGAGGTTTCAACAGAGCCACCCTGGTCAATAGCCACATCAACGATCACTGACCCTTTTTTCATTTGGGAAACTAATTTGCGGTCGATCAGGCACGGGGCTTTGGCCCCGCGGATCAACACAGAGCTGATGACAAGGTCAGCTCTAAGCACCGCTTCACGGATATTATGGGAATTGCTCATGAGGGTGTGGACATTGGGAGGCATGATCTCTTCCAGATAGCGCAGGCGGTTTAAATTAATGTCCAAAACCGTCACATTTGCCCCTAAGCCCGCTGCCATTTTACAAGCATTGGAGCCGACGACACCGGCACCGATAATGGTCACTTCCGCCGGATAAACGCCTGGGACACCAGCCAACAAAATTCCCCTGCCCTTCATGGGTTCTTCCAAATATTTAGCCCCCTCGTGCACGGCCATGCGGCCGGCCACTTCAGACATGGGTGTCAAACATGGCAATTCCCCATCTTCCGTCTGAAGAGTTTCATAGGCCAGGGCTGTGATCTTGCGCTCCAGCAAGCTTTCAGTCAATTCACGGCTGGCGGCAAAGTGAAAATAAGTAAAAACAATTTGGTCTTTTTTAAGCAGTCTATATTCGGAAGGCTGGGGTTCCTTGATCTTGACGATCATCTCTGCCTGGGAGTAGATCATGTCAGGCGTTTCCATTATTTCCCCGCCCACTGTTTCATAATCAACGTCGGTGATCCCGCTGCCGATACCGGCAGTGTGCTCTATCAAAACTTGGTGGCCGGCGCGAACCAGGGTTTCCACGCCTACCGGTAAAATGCTCACACGGCATTCATTGTTTTTGATTTCCTTGGGAACACCAATGATCATGAAGGGCCTATCATGTCTTGCGGACGGACCAGGGAATCAAACTTTTCCGCTGTCAACAATCCTAAAGCGATCGCCGCTTCTTTGAGGGTGATATTTTCCGCGAATGCTTTTTTAGCAACCTTCGCGGCATTATCATAACCGATATGCGGATTTAAGGCGGTGACGAGCATCAATGAATTATCCAGGTTTTTCTTGATATTAAGGCGATTGGCTTCAATACCAACGATGCAATGGTCAGTAAAACTTTCACAGGCGTCTGACAAAAGCTGTATGGAATTAAGGATATTAAAGATGATCACCGGCTTATAAACGTTTAATTCAAAATTCCCGTTCGAGCCGGCCACCGTCACGGCGGTGTTATTGCCAAACACCTGGACACAGACCATGGTCATGGCCTCGCACTGGGTTGGGTTTACCTTGCCGGGCATGATCGAGGAGCCCGGTTCATTTTCCGGCAAATGCAGTTCTCCGATACCGGAACGCGGACCTGAACCAAGCCACCGGATATCATTGGCGATCTTCATTAATGAAACAGCCAAGGTATTTAACACCCCGCTTAAATTGACCATGCTGTCATGACAGGCCAAGGCCTCAAATTTATTACGCGCTGTTTTAAAAGGTTTTCCGGTGATCTGGGCTATTTTTGCCGCGGATTTAACGGCAAATTGCGGATGCGTGTTAAGCCCGGTACCGACGGCGGTACCCCCTAATGCCAATTCATAAAGGTGCGGCATGACCGCTTCAATACGTTCAAGACCGCTGGTCAACTGCTGCACATACCCGGAAATTTCCTGGCCCAGGGTCAAGGGTGTCGCGTCCATTAAATGGGTACGTCCGATCTTAATAACATCTTTGAATTCTATTTCTTTTTTTTGCAGGGCATCGCGTAATTTCTTGACCATGGGTATCAGCCGTCGCTGGATCTCTTCAACCGCGGCAATATTCATGGCTGTTGGAAAAGTGTCATTGGAAGATTGGGCCTTGTTAACATCATCATTGGGGTGAATGGGTTTTTTGCTGCCCATGACGCCGCCTGCCAATTCAATGGCACGGTTGGATATCACTTCATTGGCATTCATGTTTGTCTGAGTGCCTGAACCGGTTTGCCAAACAACTAAAGGAAAATGAGCATCGAGCTTGCCTTCAATGACTTCATCAGCCGCGCGGATAATTAAACCGGCTTTGTCAGCAGGTAAACTCCCGAGCTCTTGATTGGTCATGGCAGCTGCTTTTTTAAGGATGCCAAGGGCCCTGATCATCTCTTTAGGGAATTTGTGACCGCCGATCTTAAAATTTTCCAGGGAACGCTGGGTTTGCGCGCCCCAGTATTTATCCTTGGCAACTTTAACTTCCCCCATGCTGTCAGTTTCTACACGATAATCCATGATGGCTAACCCTTTTTAATAGGGACAATGCCGCCGGCAAGGTCCCCAATGACATTGACCAACTCACTGTTAATAGGAACAACAATTTTTGTATTTTGAGATAAAGCTTTCTCAACTGTTTCCAAACGGCGTAAGAGTTGGGCATTACCCACAAAATATCTATCCGCGGCCTCATTGACCAGGCGGATGGCTTCAGATTCACCTTCAGCTGCCAGGATCCTGGCTTGCTTGATGCCTTCGGCTTTTTTGATCTCCGCGCGCTTTTGGCCGTCAGCTGCTGTTTCCGTCGCGGTGGCAAAGTCAATGGCGGCAATTTTCTCATTCTCCGCTTTGACAACCTTGTTCATGGTTTCCTGGACATCTTTGGGAGGATCAATTTCTTTAAGTTCCGTGCGGACAATTTCCAAGCCCCAGCTGGCGGTCTCACGCTCTAATATCGAATGCAGATCAGTATTAATTCGCCCACGCTCGCTATTGGCACTTTTTAAGGTCATGGTACCAATGATATTGCGCAAGGTGGTGCGCGCCAGATTAACGATCTGGTATTGGTAATTACCGACATTATATTGGCAGTTCTTAACACTTTCTTCATCAGGCCTGACTTTAAAGTAGACCTGGGCATCAACTTTAGCGTTTAAATTATCATTGGTAATGATCTCCTGTGTTTCAGCATTGACCAATTGCTCGGTGATATTGACGATGTACACATTTTCCACCAAAGGGATGACCCAGTTAAATCCCAGATTTGCAAAACGATTGTATTTCCCAAGGCGTTCAATGAGCCCTCTTGAGGTCGGACGGATAATGCGGATACCGGATATAAAAAAGAAAATGATGAACAAAACAGGAATGAAAAAGCCTTCCATACTTAACCTCCCTAATTATTTAACAAATAATGTGTCAACAGGCGTACACCGGCGCCGGTGGCGCCATACCCAAAATACATGCGCCCTGCTCCTTCGGCGTACGCGCTTCCGGCAATATCCAAATGGGCCCAGGTGGTGCCTTCTGTGAACTGGTGCAAAAATTCCGCCGCGGTGCTTGCTCCCCCGCCTTTGATATTGCTGGTGTTCTTTAAGTCCGCGATCGGGGACTTGATATGTTCTTTGAGCTCCGGATAAATAGGCAGGCGCCAGGCACGGTCATCGGTCTTACTTGCTGATTCCAGCAATTGGCGGCTCAACTCATCGGAATTGGAAAATAATCCGGAATGGTCAAATCCCAAGGCCACCACACAAGCACCTGTCAAGGTCGCCAGGTCGATCATCTTGGCCGGCTTATAATTTTTGACCACATACGCAAAAGCATCCGCCAAAACCAAACGGCCTTCAGCGTCGGTATTACCGATCTCAACAGACTTGCCTGCATAGCCGGTGATCACGTCACCCGGTTTATAGGCAGCAGAACCAATGGAATTTTCAGCGATCCCTAAAACGAAAAGTAAATTTTTCTTAATTCCTAAACTCAGGGCATTTTTTAAAATTCCGCAAACAGCCGCGGCCCCGGACATGTCTATTTTCATCGTTTCAATGCCGCCGGTGGGCTTTAAATTCAAACCGCCGGTATCAAAGGTCATGCCTTTACCGATAAACGCGGTGTAGCCTTCATTCTTTTTACCGCCGTTATAACGGACAATAATAAGCTTAGGTTCTTTATTACTGGCTTGATTGACGGCCAGATGAAGATTAAGGCCCTTGGCTTTTAATTCTTTACGGTTTAAGATCTCCAGGCGGATATTCTTATGCCCTTTAATAAGGCCGCGGACTGTTTTTTCAAAATAATCTGAGGTGATCGTGTCCGCATTGTCATTGACCAGGTCACGGGTCAAACTTACACCCTGACAAACAGCAACCGCATCAGTGAAGACCTTCTTGGGTTCAACAGCGATGGTTATTTGTTTATCTTTGACGGTTTTATCGTTCTTATCCTTTGATTTATATTTGTCCCAAACATAGGTGCCGATCAACACTCCCTCAATAACGGCAATAATGGCCGCATCATCACGGCGATGGGGGATGATCTCAACTGTTTTGGCTTTTTTAAGATAACAGGATGAAAGGGCCTTGCGCACCTGTACCCGCAGGTCTGTTAAAGACAATTTATCTATTTTCCCTAAACCGACAAATAAAAGGGTCTTGCCGCCTTCAAGCAGAGGAAAAATCTCTCCTTTTTCCAGTTCATTTTTAAAGCGGGCATGGGTTTGGCCGGCGGCTAAAAAAACCACTGCCGCATCCTTATCGTATTTAGCCTGTGGACGAAATAAAATCACATGATCTCCTATGTTCTCTTTTCAATGGGGACATAATCTGTTTTAGGGGCACCGATATAAATTTGGAACGGCCTGCCGATCTTTGTCGTCGGGTCCTGGATCATTTCTTTCCAATGGGCGATCCAGCCGGGCATGCGTCCGATGGCAAACATCACCGGGAACATGTTCAAAGGCACACCAATGGCGCGGTAAATGATGCCGCTATAAAAATCAACGTTGGGATATAATTTACGCGCGATAAAATATTCATCCTTAAGAGCAGCTTCTTCCATCTTCTTGGCCAAATCGAGCAAAGGATCATGGATGCCTAATTTGTTAAGCAGGTCATCAGCGCATTGCTTGATGATCTTGGCGCGCGGGTCAAAATTCTTATAAACCCGGTGGCCAAAGCCCATCAAACGGAAGGTATCATTCTTGTCCTTGGCTTTGCCGATGTACTTCTGGACATCTCCTCCGCCTTTTTGGACCTCTTCTAACATCTCGATCACCGCCTGATTAGCTCCGCCATGCAAAGGCCCCCACAAGGCACAGATACCCGCGGAAATAGACGCATATAAATTCGCATGTGAAGAACCCACTAAACGCACGGTGGATGTTGAGCAATTTTGCTCATGATCAGCATGCAGGATCAAGAGTACCTGCATGGCACGCACCACTTCATCCGTGATCTTGTAAGGCTTGGCTGTCGAAGCAAACATCATATTTAAGAAATTAGGCACATATTTTAAATCATGGCGAGGATACACAAAAGCCTCACCGACGGATTTTTTATGGGAAAAAGCACAAATGGTGCGTATCTTGGATAAAAGTTGTACCGCGATGCGGTCGATCTCTTCCTTAGTTGGGTTTTCTTTAATTAATTCAGGATAATAAGCAGACAAAGAACAGACCATGGCTGAAAGGCTGGCCATGGGGTGTGCTGAGGACGGATAAGCATCAAAAAGATTTTTCATGTCCTCGTGGATCATGGAATGCTCATTAAAAGCCTCGGAAAAAGCATCTAATTCTTTTTGATTGGGTAATTTGCCGTAAATTAAAAGGTAGGATGTTTCCACAAAGGTGGATTTCTCGGCCAACTGTTCAATGGGAATGCCGCGGTAACGCAGGACCCCTTTTTCTCCGTCGAGATAGGTAATGGCGCTTTTGCAGGAACCGGTATTGCCGAAACCCGGGTCCATGGTGATATAATTCGTTGTACTGCGCAATTTAGCGATATCAAAGGCCTTATCACCTTCTGTGCCGACAATGATAGGACATTCCAATGCTTTTCCGTCGATATTGATCTGAACATTGTCCGCCATAAGACCCCCTATTTTAAGAAAAACCAATTAAGTGAATTATTATAACACGTTTAATTCTGTTCATAAACTGCTTTAATGTCCTTCGCGGCACTTGCAAAAGCCTCAACTAATTTAGGGTCAAAATGTGTCCCTTTCAAACGCATTATTTCTGTCATGGTTTCTTCAAAAGTCCAGGCTTTCTTATACGGCCTGGCAGAACTTAAAGCATCAAACACATCCGCGATAGCGCAAATACGGCCTACCAAGGGTATCTCTTCACCTTTGATCCCGTGAGGATAGCCCGCACCATTCCATTTTTCATGATGGGTCAGAGCAATGGTCTCCGCCATTTTAAGGAAAACAGAATCACTGCCGGAAAGCATTTGAGCTCCCAGGGTGGTATGTGTTTTGATGATCTCAAACTCATGAGGTTCCAAACTTGAAGGTTTCAGTAAAATGGAATCCGGAATGGCTATCTTACCGATATCATGCAACGGCGAGGTCGTTAACAGCAACTCCCCCTGCTCCTTTGAAAAACCAACAGCCAGGGCCAAAAGCTGGCAATAACGGCTCATGCGGTAAATATGTTTTCCGGTACCCGCATCCCTTAATTCCGCGGCAACCGCCAGGCGCTGAATGACATCAAGACGGGTGTCCCTGATCTCCTTGATCCGGTCATTGACCTGTTGGTCTAAAGAAGCATTGTGGTTTTTAATTTGATTATACAGGAGGCGCACTTCAATGATATTCCGGCTTTTTAAAAGCACGTCGAGATGTTCATATGGTTTATGTAAAAAATCTTTGGCACCGCTTTGCAGGGCCTTAAAACGGATGGATTCCTCTTCGGCAGTCAATATCAACAAAGGAAGATAATCATCAGGATGAAGGACAGACAGCTGGAGCATGACCGCAAAACCGTCCATCTTGGGCATATTCAGATCGAGCAGGACCAGATCAGGCTGTATTTCTTTATAAAGGGCAAGGGCCCGGGTCGGGTCCGTCGTGGTGGTGATATTGATAAAGCCGGCGTTGGTAAGGATCTTTTTGAGGATTTGGATATTGAGGATATTATCGTCAATGGCGAGGATACGGGCTGCGAAGATATTTTCGTCAGAGATCATAGGCTTTTTTTCGCTTTATGCAAAAAAATCTCATCTGTAAGATCTGAGTGGATCGGAGTTATCGTAATGTACTTGTTCTTTAAGGCATAGGTATCAATGGCATTATCATTCTTATGGTCTGGCATTTTTGCCCCCATCCAGTAATAATGTTTGTCATGAGGGCTTTTACGTTTTTCAAATGTCCCATGAATGGGCTCTATCCCCTGACGGGTGAAGAGAGTCCCCTTAGGTTTGCCGGGCGGAACATTCACATTAAGAAAGGTGCCTTTAGGCAAACTACTCTTACAGACCCATTTGGCCAATTTTGCCGTGAATTTTGCGGCAATCGCAAAATCAGCATTATCAAAACAATCCAAAGAAACAGCAAATGAGTTGATCCCCATCAAAGCACCTTCCCGCGCCCCTGCCACAGTGCCGGAATAAAATACACTTTGGCCGTCATTGCCGCCGTAATTAATTCCGGAAATGACCAGATCAGGCTTTTTTCCTTTAAGAAGTACACCTATGGCAAATTTAACACAATCCGCGGGCTTGCCGCTGACAGCGTACCCGTTAAAATGGTTCTCCGGAGAGATCCGTTTGGCAAAAAGCGGATAAAAAAGTGTAATGCCGTGCCCAACGGAACTTTGCTCGGAATCAGGGGCCACCACTGTCACGTCAGCGATCTTGCTGAGTTCTTTATACGCGGCGTAAAGCCCCTCCGCATAGATCCCATCGTCGTTTGTTAACAAAATCCGCATAAATTATTACTTTGCCAATTTCCTCAAAACAGTCTGCAAAATCCCACCGTTACGTAAATAGTCCACTTCCACCGGCGTGTCGACACGGGCAATGACATTAAATTGCTTTTTGCTGCCATCGGATAAAACCGCTTCAATGGTCAGTTCCTGACGGGGTTTTAAGTTATTGTCCAGATTTGTAAAATTAAAGGTCTCGTCCCCTTTTAATCCCAGAGAAGCATAGTTCTCACCCGGCTTAAAGACACAAGGCAGAACACCCATGCCGCATAAATTACTGCGATGAATACGTTCAAAGCTCTCCGCAATGACGGCCCGGATGCCAAGCAAGGTGGTACCTTTAGCCGCCCAATCGCGGGAAGAGCCGGTGCCGTATTCTTTGCCAGCCAGGACGATCAGCGGTGTTTTGCTTTCTTTGTACTTCATGGCTGCGTCATAAATGAACATTTTTTCTTTGGAAGGCCAATACGTGGTCCACGGGCCTTCCGTGCCAGGCGCTGTTAAATTGCGCAAACGGATATTGGCAAAAGTGCCGCGGGTCATGATGCGATCATTACCCCGACGGGCGCCGTAGCTATTAAAATCTTTAGGTGTTACCCCCTGCTCCATCAAATATTTTCCAGCCGGAGAATCCTTGGCAATGGCCCCTGCAGGAGAAATATGGTCGGTGGTAACAGAATCAGCCACCATGACCAAACATCTGGCTTGGGCGATGCCATTAATGGGATCAACGCTTGATTTCATGCCCACAAAATAAGGCGGATTTTGAATATAGGTGCTTTTGTCATCCCAGTTAAAAAGATCAGACTTAGTGGTTTTAATGGCATTCCAGTTTTTATTGCCACGGTCCACGTTCTTATAGCAGCGGCGGAAAATGGCAGCTTTGACAAATTTGCGCACCGCCAAGGCGGTTTCTTTTTGAGTCGGCCAAATATCCTTGAGAAACACGGCCTTACCTTTTTTATCTTTGCCCAGAGATTCATTGTTTAAATCAATGTCCACGCGCCCAGCCAAGGCATAGGCCACGACTAAGGGCGGTGAAGCCAGGAAATTTGCTTTGGTATACGGATTCACACGGCCTTCAAAATTACGGTTACCGGAAAGTACTGCCGCTGCAACCAAGTTGCCTTTATTGATAGCATTGGCCACCGGCTCAGGCAAGGGGCCGGAGTTCCCGATACAGGTGGTGCATCCATAGCCCACGATATTAAACCTGATCTTATCCAAAAATTTCAATAAGCCGGCTGTCCTTAAATATTCTTCCACCACCTGTGAGCCCGGAGCAAAAGAGGTTTTAACATAATGAGGCGGCATCAAGCCCTTTTCAACGGCTTTTTTAGCCAAAAGCCCGGCAGCGATCAGCACCGATGGGTTTGAGGTGTTGGTGCAAGAAGTGATGGCCGCGATAACAACAGACCCATGAGCAAGGGATTCGTTGCTCTTTCCATTTTCAACGGCTACTGTTTTATTCAGGTCACCCGAAGCTAAACCATAACCACGGGAAGCAATGTCCGCAGTTAAGGATTGTGCGAAATTAGTTTTCAGGTCTTTTAACGCCACCCTGTCTTGCGGCCGCTTGGGGCCTGCCAGGCAAGGCTCGACGGTTGACAGGTCTAATTCTAAAATATCGGAATAAATACATTCAGGTGTTTTGGCCGTATAGAACATGCCCTGGGCTTTATAATATTTTTCCACTAAAGCCACTTCTGCCGCAGTTCTTCCGGATAATTTTAAATAAGCAAGCGTTTCATCATCAATAGGGAATAAACCAATGGTTGCCCCATATTCCGGCGCCATGTTGGCAATGGTGGCACGGTCCGGCAGCGGCAAATATTGCAGCCCTTCACCAAAAAATTCCACAAATTTTTCCACGACACCTTTTTTACGCAAAATTTGTGTGACGGTGAGGACCAGATCAGTCGCAGTAACGCCATCTTTTAATTTTCCTTTAATACGAAAGCCCACGACTTCCGGCATAAGCATATAAATGGGTTCGCCCAACATAACGGATTCAGCCTCGATCCCGCCCACACCCCAACCAACAATGCCAAGGCCATTGATCATGGTGGTATGCGAATCGGTACCGACGCAGCTGTCAGGATAAGCCACCGTATCTTTGCCGTCCTTTTTCTTTAAAACACCTTTGGCCAGATATTCAAGATTGACCTGATGCACAATGCCCGTGGCCGGCGGCACCACCCTAAAATCCTGCAAGGCGCTTTGTCCCCACTTCAGGAATTCATAGCGTTCCTCATTGCGTTCAAATTCCAGAGTAACGTTTTCACCCAAGGCTTTAGGCGTACCAAAAGAATCTACCTGCACGGAATGGTCAATGACCAGGTCGCATTGCACCTGCGGATTTATTTTCTTAATGTCCCCCTTCAAATTCTTCATGGCATCGCGCATGGCAGCCATGTCTACCACGCAAGGAACCCCGGTAAAATCCTGTAGGATGACGCGGCCGGGTTTAAAGGCGATCTCATCTTTCTTCTCGTTGGGCTTCCAGGCGACGATGGTATTGATATCTTTTTCAGTGACCTGATAATTATCAAAATTACGCAGAGCGCTTTCTAAAAGGATGCGGATGGAAAATGGCAGTTTGGAAATATCAAGCCCCCGCTTTTTAGCGAATTCGGGCAGGGAATAAATGGTAAATGGGGATGAATTGACTTTCAGCTTTTTAGCAACGGATCTTTTATCAAATGAGGCCATAGGACAACTCCCTGTAATAATACGGTTCACAGCGTCATTTTATTATAGGCCTTATATTACCGACGTCAACAAAGAGACTATATCTTTTGAAGCAGGAAAAGGGCGGGTTTTTTGTCAATATTAAGCGGATGTTTCTTCCATTCTTTGATGCTCATCGTTTTGATGATCTGATGCGGCCCTGTGATATCACAGGCAATGCAAAGAAGGGTTTTGTCCTGGGCTGCAGCTAAAATATCTTCCAGGAGGCTTTGATTGCGGTATGGTGTTTCCATAAAAAGTTGGGCCTGCTTCTCTTTTAGAGAGCGGTCTTCCAACATTTTAATTTTTTGGGACCTCTCCTGCCGGTCTTTGGGCAAATAACCATAAAAAGCGAAATTCTGTCCATTCAAACCTGAGGCCATTAATGCCAGCAGGATAGACGATGGCCCGACCAAAGGAATGACCTCAATCTGGTCCTGGTGGGCTAAAAATACCAGATCAGCGCCGGGGTCAGCCACACAGGGGCATCCGGCTTCTGAAATAATAGCACAATCCTCTTCTTTGAGGATTTTGGCATATTCTTGAATTTGTTTAGGATTACTGTGTTCGTTAAGGTCAAAAAAGCGGCATTCGCCAAAGGGAAACTGGGCGTTCAAACTTTTAAGAAGCCGGCGGGCTGATTTGGGCTCTTCCACAAAAAACACCCGCACATCTTTGATTTCACTGTAATTGACCTTGTCAATCCCGGAGATTGCCGAGGTTTCATTGATGCTGTTGGGGACTAAGTATAATTTAGGCATTATTTATGCCAAATCTTCTCTTCGTATTCATGACGCCCGGAATTGTCATGATACATATTGTATTGAAAAGTGCTTTTCAAGTAATATTTTTGATGGTACTCTTCCGCCGGATAAAAGACGGTTGCCGGCACGATTTGGGTCACAATGGGTTTATCAAAACGGCCGGAAAGCCCCAGGGCTTTCTTGGATTGCTCTGCGATGCGTTTTTGATCATCGCTGTGGTAAAAAATGGCCGTACGGTATTGCGTGCCTTCATCCACAAATTGGCCATTGACTTGTGTCGGGTCAATGTTGTGCCAGTAAAGGTCTAACAATTTTTCATAAGAAACCACCTTGGGATCGAATTCTACTTGGATGGCTTCCGCATGGCCGGTGCTGCCCGAAGAGACATCTTCATAAGTAGGATTGGCCTCATGCCCGCCGATGTAACCAACTGTTGTTTTTTTGACTCCCTTGGTATTGTCAAAAAACGGCTGCATGCACCAAAAACACCCGCCGGCAAAAGTCGCTAATTCCAAATTTGTATCCTTCATACCCGCCTCCTGTGCTTGTGCTGTACTTGAAATTAAAAAAATAGCAGCGATCAGTGATAATAGTTTCATTTCTGCTCCACAAATTTGAGCGCCGCTGAATTCATGCAGAAACGCTTGCCCGTCGGCGCCGGACCGTCATCAAAAACATGGCCCAAATGCGCCCCGCAGCGCGGGCAATGCACTTCGATACGGGTCATAAAAAGACTATCATCTTTTACGTAAGCAACATTTAATTTATTGATAGGCCTGGTGAAACTGGGCCAGCCGGTGCCGGATTCAAATTTATCCTCTGACGAAAACAGGTCCAGCCCGCAGCCAACGCATTTATAGATACCTTTACGGTGATTATTAACATACTCTCCGGTAAAAGGGGCTTCTGTCCCTTGCCCTCGAGTCACCTCATATTGCTGCGCGGTCAATATTTTCTTCCATTCTTCCTCTGTCTTTACTACTTTTTGGGTTTGTATGACGGAATTAGAGGAAGCATCATAAACATCGATCGTATTTTGAGTTGATTGAGCCATGGCTAAGCCTCCTATAAGAATTAGCAATACTGTCATTGCAAGGAGTCCCGCCCGGGGCGGGACGACGAAGCAATCTCTTTTCATAATCCCTCTATTTAAATATTTTTAGCATAGCAAACGCTTGCAAAAACTCTTCCGGCGTCACAAGCCCTATGACCCTGGAATCTTTGACTTCCTGACCCTTGCTGTCTAAAAAGATGACCGTAGGCACCCCTTCAACCCCGTATTCCTGGATTATTTTTTGTACTTCAGAGTCATCCTGATTAGTGGCATCCATCCTTAAAGCCGTGACTTGGGCCAGTTTGGCCTGGACTTGAGGCAGAGAAAAAACAGTCCGGTCCAATTCATGGCAATTCGGGCACCATTCAGCAAAAAAATCAATCACCACAGGTTTATGATGGGCAATGGAATCCGCAATGGCCTGCTTGCTATACGGCTTCCAAATGGATCTTGATTCCTGCTTGGGAGCCTGCTGGCATGAGCTAAAAACAAAGATCAAAAGCACTAAGCTAATCAACATTTTCATAGTAGGTAATATAGCACGGAAATAGAATTTTTAAATAACTATTGCAGCCTAAAACCCCCCGATGTACTATAGAAACATCATGAAAGTAGTAATTCTTAACCCTTCCTTTGGCGACAATTTCGTGCGTGTGGCCCGGTGGGCAGCTAAGTCTCGTGGGCGTGTCCAACGCCATCCTGAGTATTTGCTGACCGCGGCCCAGGTGCTTATTGACGCCGGTCATGACACTCATTTTGTCGAAGCGGCCGCGCGTAATTTCACTGCCGAAGAGTCCATTGAAACAACCGTGGATCTCAAGCCTGACCTTTTGGTCATGCATGTAACCACGCCTTCCATTTATTCCGATATTGAACAAGCCCAGATCATCAAAAACCGCGCTAAATGCAAGGTCGTTTTTGTGGGCCAGCATGCCACTGCTGAAATTGATAATACTTTTGAAATTGGCCGCGGGGTCGTGGATTATATCCTGCCCCGTGAATACGATTATACCCTGCGCGATCTGGCTAATGGCGTTGCCGACGATAAAAATCTAGGACTTTGCTGGGTTAAAGAGGCACAAGTCATTAAGAACATGCCCCGCCCTGATATTGACGTCAACGAGCTTCCTTTCCCTGCCTGGCAACTGATCCAGCCGGAATGGTATCCTGACGGCGGCAAAAAATTCCCCTTTTTGACCCTGATCACCGGCCGCGGCTGTAATAATGCCTGCACTTTTTGCCGTGATCCTCAATTGATGTATGGTTATAAATTACGCAATCGCCGGGCTGATCTGGTCGTCGCTGAAATGGAACACAATTTAAAACTTCATCCGCAGATCCGCGAGATCATGTTTGAAACAGACACCTTCGCGGCAGAACGCCAGCATGTCATTGATGTCTGCAATCTCATCATTGCTAAAGGGATCAATAAACGCATCAGCTGGTCGTGCAATATGCGCGTGAACACTGATCTAAGTCTTCTGCCTTTAATGCGTGAATCCGGCTGCCGCATGCTGATGACAGGTTTTGAATTCGGCACTGATGAAAATTTACGCGTCATCCGCAAAGGCGGCGTGTCGGTGGATATGGCCCATGAATATTCCAAAGAAGCCCATCGCCTTGGATTCACCATTCATGGCTGCTTTATGATCGGTGCTCCTGGTGAAACCAAAGAATCTGCCCGTAAAACTATTGATTTCGCCAAGTCCATGCCCTTAGACACCATCCAGATCACCGGTGTGGCCTCGTATCCAGGCACATCGCTGTATAAATGGGCCCGTGAAAATAATTATATTTTAGCCAAGGATTGGAAAGACTGGTTGACTGAAGCAGGCGAACAGCGCACCCTGCTTTCCTATCCGCAATTTTCCCATAAAGACATTGATGAGCATATTGATATCGGCCTTAAGGAATTTTATTTAAGGCCCAAGCAGATCTGGAGCATGTTCATTTCCATCAATTCCGTCGGGGATTTCCTGAGAAAATTGCATGGCTTCAAAGCCTTTGTGCATTATTTTGCCGAAAAAATGCTGAGGACCATCCAGGGCAAGAACATGAATGACCAACCAACAACTAAATTTTTAAACCGTACTGTCCGTGTGCGCACAGAGGCCCAAAATATCCCTGTGCTGGCACCGGTTCATTAAGGAGATTGATATGGCCCATATTGTGACGGAACCTTGTATCAAATGCAAATACACCGATTGTGTCACTGTTTGCCCCGTGGATTGTTTTCACGAAGACAAAGAAATGCTGACCATTGATCCGGAAGTCTGCATTGATTGCGGCGCTTGCATCCCGGAATGCCCTGTACAGGCCATTTATGCGGATTCCGATATCCCGGAAAAATACAAGAGCTATACAGCTCTCAACGCCACAAAGTCCAAAGAATTGCCCGTCATCACCCAAAAGAAGACTCCGTTAGCTGAACCTAAGAAGTGATGAATCCCAAAGCTTGGTTAATGAATAAGTGGAATATTCAAACTGACCGGGATTTTTGGTTGATCATGTTGACCTATTCCCTGGCCGGGATGACTATTTTACCGGTTAAAAAGGTCATCTTTCATCTGGTTGGCATTACACCCCACACACCTTTTTGGATCGTTGTTTTAGTTTACATTCCACTCATCCCTCCCGCCTATCAGGTCGGTTTGATATTCTTCGGGACTATTTTTGGTCAGTTTGATTTTGTTTGGGCACAAGCCAAGAAGAGATTTCGGATCGGAATTAAGCCAAAAACTGCTTAAGCCTGCGGAAGAATATAAAGCATCAGATAAACAACGACGCCTGTCACTGATACATAAAGCCACGTTGGATAAAGCCAGCGGGTAATGCGGGTGTGTTTTTCAAATTCCCCCCGTAAAGCATGACGGATGGCCATGATGATAAAAGGCACGATCACCACCGCCAAAGGCGTGTGCGTGCCGAGCACTATAAAATAAATCGTCCTCAATATCCCCTTACCCTGATAATGTGAAATTCCCCTCGAGCTAATGTGATAATAAAGATACGCGCATAAAAACAAGGTCGAAGAAGCAAAGGCGCAGAGCATCAGAATACGGTGCCTGACACGGTCCTTATTTTTGATAGCAATACCCCCCAAGATCAAGAAAATCCCGGCTGAAGCGTTGAGTGAAGCATTGATCGTGGGTAAAAGCGGCGGGTGCATGTTTAGAAAATACCATCAACGATGATCAGGACCAGCAAAAGCGGAAGATAGGCGATGGATGCCCCTAATATTTTACGCGCGTCTAAAATAGAGTGGCTCTTTTGGAATAAAAAAGCAACGTACATGACCCCGGCACCCAACGCAAGAGCTCCCCAGAAATATATCTTTCCCGACATGCCCATCAAGGACGGCATCAATGAAAAAGCGACTAAAAAGAAACTAAACGCGGTAATTTGAGAAAAAGTAAATTTAGCGTCAGGATGGACAACAGGAAGCATCTTGAACCCGGCTTTTTTGTAATCTTCCTTATATATCCAGGCAATGGCGTAAAAATGCGGATGCTGCCAGGTAAAGAGGATCAAAAATAATATCCAAGCCCCCGGGTCTAAATGGCCGGTTGCCGCGGCCCATCCTCCCAGCGGCGGAATGGCTCCGGGAATGGCACCGATGGTGGTATTAAGCCAGGTCAAGCGTTTCATGGGAGTATAAACTAAAGTATATAAAAAACAGGTCAATAAAGATAAAAAAGCTGTTAATAAATTGACCTTCCAGCAAAGTATCAAAAGTCCCATCAAAATTAAACTGATGCCAAATCCCAAGGCTTCTGCCGGTGAAATAATGCCCATGGGGATTGGCCGACGTTTGGTGCGCTGCATCAGGGCATCCACGTCACGCTCAAGGTATTGATTGAGCACCGTTGCTCCCCCGCAGGTCAATGCGGAGCCCAAGAGCGTCCATAACAAGACCCATGGCTGGTGAAAACCATGATCGGCAAAATAAAAACCCAAGGCGGTCGTGACCAAAACCATCATCACAATGCCGGGTTTAGTCATCTGCCAATAAGACTTATATAAATTGAATTGATTCATCGTTTTGTTGATATTGTTTTAAACTGTCGCCAGGTTAAGGGAGCTGCGCGTAAGACCATTAAAAATGACAGGCCTAAGACGATCGCCCCCATGGTCACATGCATGGTGGTAGTAAAAACTTCTTTATGCGAAAGCACAGTCGAAATCCCTAACATGATCTGCAGGACCACGGCCATATTAAGCCAATACAAAGTTTTAAGGATCGAAGGACGGTCTAAACATTCTTTATAAGCGATATTATTAAGCCATAGGATCTTGAGCAGGATCAACAAAGCCCAGACACGGTGCGTCAGATGGACCATCACCTGCCCCATGTTAACAGGATCCAGATTATTCTCAAAACGCCAGGCATTGATCCGGTTAAGCCACGCCGCGTCAAAGGTCGGGAAAAAAGTCCATCCCATCGTCGGAAAATCAGGTATGGCCAAACCCGCCTGGTCATGGCGCATGATATTGCCTATGATCAATTGGATATACACCATGAACATGAGAATGATGCTCAAGCGCAAAAAACGCGGATTATAGCCTTCTTCTTCCATGTTCCAGCGTTGACGCCGTTCAAGTGATAAAGCATAAGCAATAAGGATAACGACCAGAAAAAAAGTTTGGGCCAATACCCCGTGAAAAGTGGACAACCACACCGGTAAAAAGAATTTGACCGTCAATCCGCCTAAAATACCCTGCGCCACCACTGTTAAAAAAGCAAATATGCCCAAACGCTTGATCCATACAGGTACTGTTGGGATGCGAAGCACCCATATGGTTAAAATTAAAGTCAGAAGCCCGACGATGGACGCCAGCATGCGGTGGGTGTGTTCATATTTGACCCCCCCTGCCATTTTGTTCAGAGGATAGGCAAACATGAATTTGCCGTAGGTAGTGGGCCAATCAGGCACAGAAAGGCCTGACTCGGTGCTTTTAACTAAAGCTCCAAGAAGGATCAAAAACAAGGTCACGGCGCAAAGGAACTTCGAATAGCGCCTTAAGGCTACGGATTGGGATGGCATGTTTTAAATTTTAAGCAGCTTCATCAGGAACCAATACAATACAGCCAGCATGATGATGACTGATGTAATGGCAACGAGCATGTAGAAAAATTCCCTGGGCTCGATCCCCGGATTCATGATCATGGTGCGGTCAACACCATTAAGAGACAAGACATAGGCTTCCAGGTCAGCGATCTGCGCCTGGGTCAAGGCATGCGAATCACCAAAAGCCGGCATGTTGGGCCCGCCTTCAGTATTAGGGATACCATGCTGGATAAATTGGTCTATATGCTGTACGAAAAGCTGGGGATCCATGTTATAGACGGCACGGTCAATAGGATTGAGTGCCGGGACACCTTTAGGAGGTGTCGACCCTCCTGTGATGTAGGCTGTAAAGCCGGGCGTCTTATTATCACCATGAGGGCCATGGCACATGATACAGGATTGATGGAATAAAATGGCCCCATGATCTTTATCACCGATAATGCCGAGCGCTTGGACCCCGCTGCCGCTGCTGCTGGCAGGCGGCGCAGCCTCCTGACTTTCACTGGCCGCTGCTACAGCTGCCCCTGCGGCTGGCGCTGTTGGTTTTCTCGTCGCTAAACTGCTTAGGAAATTCACCATGTCACTCATCTGCGCATCATTTAAACGGCTGGCAAACGAAGGCATGACACTTGTCGGGTTATGCGCTTGCGGTGTCATTAACTGGGTTTTAAGCCAGTCATTGCTGGGCTTATCCTTGGCTATAGACATGATCAAATCCGGCCCCAGCTTATTACTCGGTGTGCCTTGTATCGTATGGCACTGTATACAACCCATGGAGTTAAATAATTGTTCACCATTCTTTACAGATGTAGCCGCGTCCACCGGTGCACCGGCAGCTGCTGCCGGTACTGCTGCTGGCGGTGCCGCAGCCCCCGGAGGCGGAGTCAAACCCTGTAAATAAGTAACTAAAAGATTGATATTTTCCTCACTTAAATGCGCGAAAGGCGGCATGATGGTCTTTTGATTATGCGCCTGAGGGGCAAGGATTTGGGTATAAAGCCACTCACTGGAACGGTTATTACCTTTGGCCATCAAGAGATCAGGCCCTTGTTTATTGCTCGCAACACCAGTCACGGTGTGGCATTCCGTGCATCCTAAAGTTTTAAAGAGCTTTTCCCCTGAAGCTTTTTTATCGGCATTGGCCGCGACCATGGCCGTATATTGGTCAGCCAATTTTATTTTTCCACTATCATCCTGGCTGATTGTTACCGGGGCTTCCATTTGGGACTTTTCAGCGTCGCTCCTGTAAATATACCCAAGCCATGTCAAATACAAAACTATCCCCACAAAAGCAAATCCGCTCAATACCACAAACCCCCGTTTAAAAGGATTTTTTTCCGGGCTTTTGTCAACAAAAGGCAGGGAAGCAAAAAGCAAAACGATCATTAAAGGAACGCCGGCAGTACCCAATGGTTCCAAAGGACCGGGGAATATTTTCAATATCTGATAAAGGAACAGGAAGGTCCACGCGGGTTTGGGAGATACAAGCGTGTCCGATGGATCTGCCAGGCCGGAAAACGGCGCCGGGAAAAAGGCAGAGAGATAAACCAATAAAAGAAAGATCAAAAATGTAACGACGACGTCTTTAAATATTTGTTCCGGCCAAAAGTATCCGACAACTTTTCGCTTTTTCTCATCCCACGGGCCAGATTCACCGTAGGTACGGAAAGCGATCAGGTGCAGCATGACAAATCCGCCGATGGCAGCGGGAAGAATGGCCACATGAAGGACATACATGCGAAGAAGCGCCATCTGCCCCATTTTGTTAGCACCTTGCAATATCGCTTGCGTTAAAGGACCAACAATAGGCACGGAGCCGGCAATCCCGATGCCCACTTGCCCTGCAAAATAACCGTCTTTGTCCCAGGGAAGCACCGGGCCTGTGAACATGAACAAAGCTGTCAAAATGATCAGGACAATGCCGATGAGCCATACCATTTCCCTGGGCTTTTTATACGAACCCCAGATAAAAACGCGCAGGCAATGAAGACCGACGATGATCGTAAATAAAGTGCCGCCCCAATAATGGATGCCGTGGATCAGCCATCCAAAGGGCACCTGCAGGCGCAGATAATTCAAACTGGAATAAGCGTAATCAACGGTGGGCACATAATAAAAAAGCTGCCAGATGCCGGTGACGATCTGTATGGTCAACAGGAACATACAGGCCGAGCCTAAGGTATAGGAAAACCGGGTGCCGCCGGGGATCTCTTCGTGTAAGAATTCGGAAAAAAATGTTATGAGTCCCGTACGTTCATTGACCCAGTCTTTGACAACATGTAATACAGGTTTTTTGGAGGAATCGGTCATTAGGCCTCAATCTTTTCAGGAATACCGGCTTTAAATAATTTATACTGCACGTACAGCTCCCCGCCTTCGATCTTATAAGGAAGGGTGTCCAATGGCCTTGGCGCCGGCCCTGCTATGCATTTGCCGTCTTCATTAAAAACACTGCCATGGCAAGGACAGGCAAAGACATTTTTAGTGCTGTCAAAATTATAGCGGCAATTTAAATGCGGGCATAAAGACGAATAGACAGTTGCCTTGTCCGCGGCATGTTTGATCACCCAAATATCATAAACCACCTTGGTCGTTATAAAAGCTTGCACATCCACATCTTCAACAGTGGTCATCTTCGTTGGCTTATCAACACCAAGACCGGGAAAATTAGGGACTTTGACAAATTTCCCCTCTGCCCCCTCGTTGGAAGAAGGAATAAGGAAGGAAACCAGGGGCCATGTCAGGGCAAGGCTTAAGAAACCTAAGATCGCTGCTGTCACGCCTTTTATAAAATCACGTTTTTGGATGTCCTCAGGGTCCTGGGACCGTGGTGTCGGAGTATGATTAGTCATGGATTCCTTTGTTTTGCGCTATCCATTGGTCAAAGTCAGCTTGGGCAACGACATTGATAATGCCCCGCATGCGGTAATGCCCCACACCGCATAATTGGGAACAAGCTATTTCATATTGGCCGATCTTATTAGGCGTAAACCAGGCTGAAGTGGTCATGCCTGGAATAATATCTTGTTTAACACGCATGGCCGGCACACCGAAACTGTGTATTACATCCTTACTGGTCAAACGGAAAATAACGGTTTTATTGACCGGCAGATAGACCTGGTTCATGGTCGTGATATCATCCTTGCCATCAGGGTCACTGGGATCAAGGCCCAGGGGATTGTCCTCTAAAAACCTGGCGCTGGCCCGGCCAAACCTTCCGTCGGGACCGGCATAATGCACGTTCCAGGCAAATTGCTGGGCCACGACCTTGACTTCCATGATATTTTTGCCTTCAGGAACAGAGGCCTGATGTACGGCCCAAAAAGGAATGGAAAAAGCAAAAAGAAGCACGATCTCAGCGACCACCACAAACCATTCAACGTAGGAAGAAACAGTATGCGCCACGTGGGATTCAGCGGCTTTAGAATTTTTAGTTTCACGGAATTTGATCAGGACAACAATATAATAGATGGCCCAGCCCACAAAAAGGACAAGCACAAGGCCGTGGATCAAATACATCAAGGTATCATTATCGCGGCCTTCCACTGAAGCTAACGGCTGCATGGGGAGAAGTTTTTGTAAAATATTATCCATAAGTTAGTAAGTCGTAAATTCGCTGGGCGTCCTCGGAGAATACGCCACATCCCAGGCAGGCCAAAATAATAATGTCACAAAAACAATGACCGTTAATAGTAAAAGTAAATGAACGGTCCTCTTCTTGGTCATCAAGTGCATGAAATAATAACCCAAGATCCCAGCCTCCAAGCAGGCAATAGGTATAATAAGGAATATTCCCCCTGTCCCCAGATGCAGGTGACTGATAAAGATGATCACCCCTACCAGGGCAATAATACAGAAATAGATCAAAATATCCCGTTTAAATTCGTCTTTTTGTGAATGCTCTTCCATATTTTTATTCCTGTGTCATTCTGAGCGCAGCGAAGAATCTTAAAGCAAATATAAGGTCGAAAATAAAAATATCCAAACCAAATCCACAAAGTGCCAGTAAAGGCCTGCCACTTCCACGCGATTGATGAACCATTGTTTGCCGTTAGGTTTATCTCTAAGATATAAGCCCGGGCCGGCATAATAAGAATTCACAAGGATACCGCCGATGATATGCAAGGCATGCAAGCCCGTCATTAAAAAATAAATGGCCAAAAAAACACTGGTCTTGGGATATTCATGATGGCTGAAATGCTGGTAATACTCAACCCCTTTTAAGAACAGGAATATAAAAGCAAACAAAATGACCAAATACATGAATCTTTTATATTTAGCTATATCATCCGCCTTCAAGGCCACCCAGGCGCGTATGAAGAATATGCTGGATGAAAGAAGGACAACACTATTGATGGCACCGATAGCCACATTCTGTATTTCAGACTGCACGGGCCAGGTGAATGACCCGACACGAAGCAGGATATAAGCGGAAAACAAAGAACCAAAGAGCATGACTTCTGAAGCCAAAAAAAGCCAGATGCCGAATTTGGCATTATAAAGGCCGGTATCTTCGCGGGGTTTGACGATATACGGTATAAATTCTTCAGTTTCGCTCATATTTAAATTTCTTTTTGGTCCTGAGGGCTGTAATCCTTCGGCGCCCCCGGAAGACTGTAACTATAGGGATCACGGTAAACAGTGATGGGATGGGTAAAGTTCCCGTGTCCCGGCGGTGTTGGCGTGGCCCACTCAAGTGTCGCTGATTGCCATGGATTATCTGAATTGACTTTCTCGCCGTTGAACATGCTATAAAAGAAATTAAAAATAAACGGAAGCTGGGCCAAGGCCATGACCCAGGCAGCCGAGGAAATCACAACATTCCAATAAAGTATATCGTGGTTGAATGCATAGGTTGCTCCACCATCATACATCCGGCGGTTGAGGCCCATCAGGCCCTGTATCAGCATGGGAAAAAACACCAGGTTCATTGTTATTAAGGTAGGCCAAAAATGCAAATGGCCTAAAAATTCATTCATCTTGCGGCCGGTGGCCTTGGGAAACCAATAATAGATCCCGGCAAAAAGCCCCAAAACAACTCCCGGAGCAACTACATAATGAAAATGCCCGATGACATAATAGGTGTCGTGCAAAGGAATGTCTGTCGCAGCCAGGCCCAACGGCAGACCTGTTAATCCGCCAAAACCAAACATGGGCAAAAATGCCAAAGCAAAAAGCATGGGAACATTAAAACGGATCGACCCTCCCCACAAGGTAATAAATAAAGCAGAAACAATGATGACGGATGGGATGGATATGATCATGGTGGTGGTTTGAAAGAAAGCAGTGATATTAGTCCCCATGCCGGTCAAATAGGTATGATGAGACCAGACCACAAAAGACAAAAATCCCAAAAAGATAATTGACCAGCGCATCATGCCAAAACCAGCAATGCTTTTCCTGGTATTACAGGCAATGATCTCAGTGACAATGCCAAGCGCCGGAAGAATGATGACGTAAACTTCAGGATGGCCTAAAAACCAAAATAGATGCTGCCAAAGAAGGGCATTGCCTCCTCCACTAATATTGGCTATGTGGCCGTTGACAAACAAACCGGTGGGTAAAAAGAAACTTGTTCCCAGCAACCGGTCGCACAATTGCAAAAACGCGGCACCCTCAAGCGGCGGGAAAGCTAAAAGCAATAAAAAGGCCGTGATCAACTGCGCCCAGATAAAAAACGGCAGACGTTCAAAGGTCATGCCCGGAGCGCGTAAGTTAAAGATGGTGGTAATAAAATTCAACGAAGAAAGCAGTGAAGAAATAATGATGATGGCCATGGAAAACAGCCAAATGGTCTGGCCGTCATGGGCAATATCTGATAACGGCGAATAGGATGTCCAGCCATTGCTTGCCGGGCCGTTGGGCAGAAAGAAACTTGAAAGCATCAACATGCCGCCGGCTAAAAATGACCAATAGCTAAACATGTTTAATCTTGGAAAAGCCATGTCCTTGGCGCCGATCTGCAAAGGGATAAGATAATTCCCAAAAACCGCGAAGCCTAAAGGAACAACCCCTAAGAAGACCATGATGGTCCCGTGCATGGCACCCAGCTGATTGTAAAATTCAGGGAGCATGACTCCATTCGGCATGCTGTCTGCCCCAAACATCTTCCCTATGATCGGCAAAGGATGGCCGGGATAAGCAATTTGCCAGCGCATGAGCAACATTAAACAAAAACCAAAAAACAGGAAAAACAAGCTCATGAACAGGTATTGGATACCTATGATCTTATGGTCGGTAGAAAAAACATATTGCGACCAAAATGACTGCTGATGATGCGTATCATCGTGGGAATGGTCGTGGTGGGCCGAATGGTGTTCACTGCTCATGAAAAGCGCTCTCCGAATGAATTGATGAAGACTTTAAAACTATACCACGAAATATTACAATTTGAACCTAATTATTAATTTATTTTATAAGGGCTTTTTCTCTTTTACGAAAATTTAAAAACAGGATCGCGAATCCCGTTAAAACAGCGGTTATCACCGCCAACAAAGCAATGACAGCTAAATTATACCCCTGGGTCAAAGGTGATGTAGGGTCCCCGAAACAAACCGCGCAGAATACCATTTTAAAGGGCCTTCATTTTTTTAATGAATTGGATGCAGTAGATAAGCAAAGCAATGGCAACGGTAAATGAACAATACCCCCACAGCGCGCTGTCATGGTTTAAATTCCAAAAACCAAAACCCAGGCACAAAAGGATGGAAACAGCGATAAGAGTGACGTGAATATACTTGATACCCATAAATTTATTTTAACATCATTTAGGTTCGGAAAAAGTTAAATCTAATGTTTGTGCTGTACCGTCTTTCACAGTTACTGTCGCTGTTTTTGTCCCTAGTTTTTCATGCCAGGCTTCGATCTCATAAGTCCCGGCAGGCACATTTTTAATCTCAAACTTACCGTCAGGGCCTGTCACGGCAAAAAATGGGTGCGCCATCACCGCTATCCATGCCTGCATCCAGGGATGGACATCGCATTGGACCTGGAACATGAATTCCGGCTTATTGAAAGAGACTTCCATTTCTTTCCGGAAATCCGGCATGGCCTCGTTAAACTCCGGATTTATTTGGCACATCGCGCGCACATTGTGCAGGGTGCCGTCGGGATTAAGGAATTTGACCTTCTGCCCTACAATGACCCCGATCACATGAGGCGCATAATTACAGCCGGCTTGGGTTATCACCGCGGCTTCTGCAGGGATCGGATAATTGCTCTTGGCCAAACCGCTTTTAATATAAACAAACACATTGCCCAAAGTATTGTTATCGCCTAAGACAAGAGCTGGAGAGTGGACATTGCCTTTATTGACCGCGTAACAAACAGGGTCAGCATCCATGTGGATCAATCTTGAGTGAGGCGCTGTCCCCTCAAATTTTACCGTCCCGGTAATGCTGCCAGCATAGGCGTAAAGACCGGCACTAAAAATTATTGATACCAAAAACGTACCACAAATTAGACGCAACATGGACACCCTCTTCTATCTGCTGCAGTAAAAAACTCTTGGCCTCTTCTTTGGCCACTAAACAAACCTCTATATCTTCGGCATCTTCCAGTTCCTGCACGGGATTTTGGTTGGCGGGTAAATTTTCATCTGCTTCGATGTAAACGATCCTGGCATTGTCATTGATGATCGAAGCTCCGGTCTTTAAAACAGGGCTTACGTCAACGATCTTCCCCGTATATCCGGTCTCTTCTTTTAATTCAACCAGGGCATGATTAGGATCATTAAACCCCAGGCCTGCGGGAAAAGCAATAATGTATCCATCAATGGCCGGACGGTATTGTTTGATGAGGATAAAACGCTCAGAAGGCATCAGCCGCGCGACAATGACAACGCCCACGGTCGAGCGTTTGCGGTGGACACATTCCCAACTTAATTCTTTTCCCTCTTTGGTTTGGTAAATGGTCTCACGCACCGAAAGCCATTGGCCTTCGTAGACAGTTTTTTCGTTGAGTTTTTTCATTTTACACGGCGGTGGCTTGATCAGCTAACAAGGTCACGTTATGCTCGAGGTCAACTTCCAAAATACCGCTGGTGATCTCATAGGCGGTTTCTTTTCCCGCCTGGCGCACACGGGCGCGCCCGGCTTTTAATGATGAGATCAAAGGCATGTGCCTGCTATAGACTTCAAAGCCGCCTTCGGTGCCGATGACAGCGATGGAATCAACCGTGTCTTCAAAAAGCTTGCCGCTGGGGGCTACGATGGATAATTTAAAACTCATAATGTTTTTGCCTTGGCAATGACCTCATCAATATTACCTACCATGTAAAAAGCTTGCTCAGGAATAGCGTCATGCTTGCCTTCCAGGATCTCTTTAAAAGAACGGATGGTCTCTTCCAAAGGCACATACTTGCCCTTGATACCCGTGAATTGCTCTGCCACATGGAATGGCTGGGAGAGGAATTTCTGGATCTTGCGGGCGCGCTCGACGGTCAAGCGATCTTCTTCTGAAAGCTCATCCATCCCTAAGATCGCAATGATGTCCTGCAATTCTTTATATTTTTGCAAAATTTCCTGCACGCGGCGAGCTGTTTTATAATGCTCATCTCCCACGATCTCCGGGGCCAAAATAGTTGAGGTTGAGCTCAACGGATCAACCGCCGGATAAATACCAAGCTCAGCAATAGGACGTGACAATTCTGTCGTCGCATCCAAATGCGCGAAAGTAGCTGCCGGTGCCGGATCAGTATAATCGTCCGCAGGCACATAGATCGCTTGAATAGAGGTAATTGATCCACTTTTAGTGGAAGTAATGCGTTCCTGCAATTCCCCCATGTCCGTCCCCAAGGTCGGCTGATAACCGACAGCTGACGGGATACGGCCTAAAAGTGCCGATACTTCAGAACCTGCCTGGGTAAAACGGAAAATATTATCAATAAACAAAAGAACGTCCTGATGCATCTCATCACGAAAATATTCAGCCACGGTCAGCGCGGATAAGGCAACACGGGAACGGGCACCCGGAGGCTCGTTCATCTGACCATAAACCAGGGATGTTTTATCAATAACCCCAGCTTCCTTCATTTCTTTATAAAGAGCTGTACCTTCACGGGTGCGTTCCCCCACACCCGCAAATACAGAATACCCGCCGTGCTCCTTGGCAATATTATTAATTAATTCCTGGATAATAACGGTTTTTCCGACACCTGCGCCACCGAAAAGCCCGATCTTCCCGCCCTTGCGGTACGGAGCTAAAAGATCAACAACCTTGATACCTGTCACCAGGATCGCGGTAGAAGTGTCTTGTTCTGCGATCTCCGGTGCCAGACGGTGAATGGGCATATATTTAACAGCTTTGACCGGCCCTGCTTCGTCCACCGGCTCACCCAATAAATTCATGACCCGGCCCAAGGTGCCTTCCCCCACAGGCATCATTAAACCGGCACCTGTATTAATGACTTCATGGCCGCGCACCAAACCTTCTGTCGTGTCCATGGCAATGGTACGCAGAAGATTATCCCCCAAATGCTGAGCAACTTCGAGGGTCAGATTACCTTCGACATTGCTGATAGACTTATTGGTTGTCTTTAAAGCCGTGCCGATCGCCGGCAGGCCTTCCATCGGAAAATAAACGTCCACCACCGCGCCCAGTACCTGGACGATCTTACCGGCAATTCTTTTAGTATCTTGACTCATAGGTGACCTTTCTTATTTTAAAGCCTCTGCTCCTGAGATGATTTCAATTAATTCCGTTGTAATGGCTGCCTGACGGGCGCGGTTGCGCAGCAGCGTATAGCGGTCGATCAGATCTCCTGTGTTCGTTGATGCCTTGTCCATCGCTGCCATGCGCGCCCCGTGTTCTCCGGCGGCATTTTCCAGCAATGTGAAAAAAACTTTAAAACTTAAAAATTTGGGGATAATGAAAGACAATATCTCTTTTTCTTCGGGCTCATACTCATAAGAAGCGCCCGGGGTCTTTGATGGCTTAGCACTCTGACTTGCCTCAGGCTTGGTAAAAATAGAAGCATCTAAAGGCAAGATCTTTTCGATCATCGGCGTTTGGGTCAAAGGCCCGTCAAAACGGTTATAAGCCAGATAGATCTCTTCATAATTGCCCATCTTAAAATCTTCTGTAATATCCTGGGCCACTTTTTGGGCATCCTCAAAAGTCGGTTTTATGGTGATATTTTCATAGTATTTATTGATCTTGGCCGTACGCCTGAAAGACATATTTCCCCGTCGGCCGCAAAAGCTCATGCCGATGGTGGTGTATTTATAAGGATTTTCCTTGATCCAGTTCCTGGTCTTACGGATCAAATTATTATTAAAACCTCCGCACAAGCCTTTATCCGAGGTGAATAAAACAACCAATGCCTTAGTTACCGATTTCTTGACCGTAAGCATGGGATGGCTGCTGGATCCTGAACCGGCTAAACGCCCCATTAATTCAGTGATCTTATGGGCATAGGCCTCCGCGTTGATCTGGGCCCTATGCGCCCGTTTGAATTTGGCGGCTGAGACCATTTTCATGGTCTTGGTCATCTTGCGCGTGTTCTTGAGTGACGTGATCTTCTTATTGAATTCTTTGATACCTATCATACTTTAAATGTTCCTTTAACCTCTTCTAATAATTTTTTCAATGCTGCTTTGACTTCGTCAGTCATCGCTAAGGTCTTGTTGAACAACTGCACAAAGTCCCCATAACGGCTGTCCATTTGGGCGGATAAATATTCTTCAAAATCACGCACCTTGTTAACAGGAATATCGTCAAGATAGCCATTCGTTCCCGCGAAAATAATAGCCACCTGCTTGACCACAGGCAAGGGCACGTGGATCCCCTGCTTGATAACTTCCATCAGGCGCTTACCGCGATCAAGTTGTTTGCGGGTGGCCGCATCCAAGTCTGAAGCGAATTGCGAGAAAGCAGCCAATTCACGGTACTGGGCCAAGTCCAAACGCAAGGAACCTGCGGTTTGCTTCATGGCTTTGACCTGGGCATCTCCCCCGACGCGCGAAACAGAAAGACCCGCGTTAATGGCCGGACGCTGGCCCGCGTTAAAAAGATCGCCTTCCAGGAAGATCTGCCCATCGGTAATAGAAATAACGTTGGTCGGGATATAAGCAGACACGTCACTGGCCTGGGTTTCGATGATGGGCAAAGCAGTCAAAGAACCAGCACCCTTGGCATCGGATAATTTAGCCGCACGTTCCAAAAGACGGCTATGCAGATAGAAAATATCGCCCGGATAAGCCTCACGACCCGGCGGACGACGCAACAAAAGGGACAACTGACGGTAAGCTTGAGCTTGTTTGGTCAGATCGTCATAAACGATCAGGGCATGTTTGCCGTTATCGCGGTAATATTCCGCCATGGCCGTCCCTGCATAAGGAGCTAAAAATTGCATGGGCGCCGGGTCAGAAGCCGTGGCTGCCACGATGGTGGTATATTCCATGGCCCCGAATTTGCGCAAGGTTTCATAGATCTGGACTACCGTCGATCTTTTCTGGCCGATGGCCACATAAAAGCAGAATACCCCTTTGCCTTTTTGATTAATGATGGTATCAATGGCCAGGGTTGTTTTTCCTGTTTTACGGTCTCCGATGATCAATTCACGCTGGCCGCGGCCAACGGGTGTTAAGGCGTCAATGACCTTGATACCGGTTTGCAGGGGTTCATGCACGTTCTTACGGTCAATGATCCCGGGAGCTTTAAGCTCAATAGGCTGCATGGAGCTCGGGGTAAACGCGGGTTTGCCATCGCAAGGAGCGCCCAAAGCATCCACAATGCGCCCTAAAAGTCCTTCGCCTGCAGGAACAGAGGCAATTTTGCCGGTGCGCTTGACCTCATCGCCTTCCTTAATATGGGAATCTTTGCCGAAGATAGCCACGCCGACATTGCTTTCTTCCAAATTCAAAGCAATACCCTTCATGCCGTCGGCAAATTCCACTAATTCCCCGGCCATGACATTAGCCAGGCCAAAGACACGCGCGATACCGTCGCCGACATTAAGCACGGTGCCAACCTCAGAGGTTTCCACCTTGCTGGTAAAATTGGCTAATTGCTTCTTGAGGATGGATGATATTTCATCGGAATTCAATTGTTGAGGCATAGGTATCCTTTTTAAGACGGTTGTGTTGTCTGTTGTAAAAAATGATCCAGTTGATTTTTAAAGCTGTAATCATAAAGCTTGCCCTGCGCGAAAATACGAAAACCACCTATAAGAGAAGGGTCTAAGATCCATTGGGTGATCATCTTCTGATGGAATTTATCATGCAATCGCTGGTCGATAAAAGCCTTGTCTTCATCCTTGATAGGTAATGCTGTTTTGACATAAACACGCATCTGATGGGTAGATAATAAGTACATGCCGTCAAAAGATATGATCATATCTTTCAGGATATCTAAACGGCTTTTATAAGTAATGAATAACAGGAATCTATAAAGAACATCCGGGACTTTTCCTTCAAATAAAGCTTTAATGGTGGCACAGCGTTCTTCGTAAGAAAGCAAAGGATTGCTCAAAAATTGCCGGAAATCCTCTAAATTAAGGATAAGTTTCCTGATATCAGACATCGAAGCTTGCACAGCCTCAAGAATATTCTGTTCCTGGGCCAGCTCAAAAAGCGCTTTTGAATAACGGTCAGCGGTTTGGCTCATAGCGTCTATACGTCCTTCATGGCCTCATTGATCAGGTTTCTGTTCTTTTCCGTATCCAGATTTTCCTTGAGTATTTTTTCAGCCAATGACACAGCTGTCTGGGCGCTTTCTTTCTTTAGCGCGTTGCGCACACGTTCACGCTCCCCTTCAATTTCCTGATGGGCGCTCGTGAGGATCTCTTCCGCGTTCTTCTTGGCCCGCTGCTCAATTTGGACGGCCAACTCATTGCCTACTTTACGGGATTGCTCAATAAGGGTATTGCCCTTGTCCTTGGCTTCATCCAGGATCTTAGCCTTGGCAGCCTCAAGAGCCGCTAATTCGCTCTTTATCTTATCCGCGTCAGCCAGGGATGCACGGATATAGTCTTCCCGTTGTTTTAAAGCCGCCAGGATCGGTTTCCAGGCGAATTTTTGCAAAATAAAAAGTACGGAGAAAAAAGTGGCCCATAACAATACAGCCATTATTTTTTCAGGATCTAATAGTCCAAATCTTTCTATCATAATTTATCCTTGTTTTGGCCTAACCATGAATGGCTAAGAAACACATGATCGCGGCAAAGATCGCGATCCCTTCGACGATGGCAGCA
>Ga0206995_1002_pt1 | contig 104399 bp, 108 predicted proteins | sample Alteio_BWMinCont_5_FD_153480 | JGI IMG/M metagenome (GOLD analysis project Ga0206995, IMG submission 153480) | Enriched cells from forest soil in Barre Woods Harvard Forest LTER site, Petersham, Massachusetts, United States -... | ecosystem: Environmental > Terrestrial > Soil > Temperate forest >... | reverse complement strand
TTCCCATTTGATAGGTATGCGTCTTTAGATTGCTACGAGTGATAAAAATAGCGGGTAAGACGCGCTCCTTGACCTGTTACCAAGGAATTGCCTTTTGATTTTGGATGATTTTGGTCAATCACCCGGACTTGTAAACTACATGTTGCAGCTACCGCAAAAAACGTGGCCCATTACTGCAGGGTCAATACAGACCTCTCTTTCAACCTTATACTTATAGAATGACATGCCTTTCTTTGACCATCAAGTTATTCACCGGCGAGAATTTACAATTCATTGACACTATTCATGTTAAAACACGTCAAAATACTGTAGTTAGGCTCAAATATAACTTCAAGAAAACGCATTCCTCGAATAAATTGTTTTAGGTTAATTAGTTTCCTACAAATAAATTTTTTCACTTTTTTTCTCCAATATCAGCCGAGCATCACTTGTTACATGCCTCCTTCTTAAAGTATACCTGGAACTCCTTTCACCGACAAGTTTTTGGACTATTCAATAGGTATATATAATCATTCGTGCAAAAATATTTTTCAATTTAGCCCAAAAACATTAGCAAGGGGAATCCTAACTGACGTAAGCATTCTTTGGACTGACTTTATAAGATAAAATGCGGGCTCAAGACGACATTTAAAAAATGCAGTAATTTACGGCCAATCTTCTCGTGAATGCCGCAAATTAAGAAGAAAAATTCATTAATCACGTTTTTAGTACAGTATGAATGGAGCCGCGCGGCCATATTTTCAAAAAAATTGTCATATAAAACTTCCTGTCGAACAGAAATCCTATTTAATTTAAGGCAGTTTTAAGACTTTAAGACAAAAACACCACAAAATAGGGCATAAAAAGTTATCAAAAACTTCATTTTTTCCGACGAAAACACCATTATTTTGTAAGAAATTGGGGACATTCACTTTATAATATTTTATCGCTTTCTTAGATAAAGCGGAACGGAGAGACTTCATTTAAAACAACGCAATTTGCGGTGTTTCGACGAGAAAAGGCTTAATTAAGAAAGAAATAGCCTCGGACACACCTCTGTCGATTAAAAGCGTTTTAGGGGTTATATAGACGCGTTCTAGGGGATTTCTGGAGGCTTCTCTTGGCCTCCGCTCAACTCAGGGGGCAATGGAATATCCTTTTTAGCTGACTTGCCACCGTAGTATTTTACTTCAAGCCAATCGATGTATTGAGACGAAACACCCAAGACACCGGCAGCTTCTTCCTTTGTAACAACACCCTCTTTATAAAGCTTAAAAAGCGGTCTATTGCGTATTACTTTATCCTCAAAAAATGGTGTAATTACTGTTTCATACCCCTTTGTCGATATCATTAGTACAGTCATCTTCTGACAATGAGGACAAACAACCGTATATTCATCCACATGTTTCTCTCGATAGTCGTCCCCTTTTCTAAAGATGCCTTGAATTCTGTCATAGGGATTCATTGGTGGTGCCATGACAAACAGGCCAAGCTTATCCTTCATCTCAATGATCAAATTTAGACCATCTTGAATTGATTTTTGCAGTGTAAAAGAAATTCCTTGAGAATCATTGGAACCAACCTGCATCTTATATCGTTCTTGAATTACCTCCGCCCAAACCAATTCTTCCAAAGCCTGCTGATTAGCCAATTTTCTAGCCAAATGTGGAAATGCCTCCAAATACTCATGGAACCTCTTACGGCCTTCTTTTTTCTCTTTTCCCGAAAGGCCTATGCCCTTAAAAATGTATTTATCTTTTGCCATAATACAGCCTACTCTATTTTTGGGTCTTGTTCGCTAAAAGGCAAAGTACCCAAACCATAAACTTTCTTTTCAAGCCATTCGACATATTGTATTGAGATTCCCAAAACCTCCGCGACCTGCTCCTTGGTGATCCTGCCTTCTTTATAAATCTTAAATAGGGTCCTGTTATTAAGTAACGCCTCCTCATAAAATGGCACGGTCTTGTCATCGTATCCTTCCATTTTACGGACTAATAGGAATTGATCGGCGCACCTGGGACATGTAAGAAGAGTCGCATCCAGGTGAGTCTTACGGTAGTCTTCAAATTTAGTCATTAAAATGTCAACCATATCCTCTTCTTCAACGTCTTTGGTTTCCTCAAACATCCCAAGTTTTGCTTTCAAAACCATAATCGTGCTGAAGCCATCTTGAATAGATTTTTGTAGGGTCGTTGAAGGAATTATTGAGGGATCGGTGTTAGAGGGATTATCTTCCGCTGCAAGATTGCCAACTTGCCTTTTATTCCTCTCTTGAATCGTCTCCATCCAAACGATTTCTTCAAGAGATTGCAAGTTACCATAATTCTTTTGCAGATGAGGGAATGAGGCTAAATAGTCATCATATCTCTTTTGGCCTGATTTAACTTCATCAGGAATGAGACCTGTGCCTTTGAATGTATATTTATCTATAGCCATACGGCTCCTTTTTAAATATTCACTCCCTTTAAGTATAGCATTTTTTAATCTACTCTAATGCCCTCTCCAATAGCTTTAGCTTGCTTCTTCCTGACATTTTCCTTCAATCCAATTTTTCATACTTTTATCTCCTTACCACCTGTCTTAATCCGTCCCTGCCTAAAAAGCTCCCAAAATCGGGGCTTCTTAACTTTTACAATTCTCCCATCATCACGTTTTAACGTGCACCAGCCGTCTATGGCATCTACTCCACTTTCAAGCTGTATGTACTTATAATTTTTCCTCACCAGCCCTAACCTCCTCAAAATTAAAGCCCTCAAGTTTGATTTCTTGGTCTTTTTTGTTCCGGTCCTCCCAGATTCTTTGAAGCTTGCCATCGCCTGATTTATTTCGATTAAGATATAGCCTTAAAAACCGTTTCTTAGGCCTGCTAATTTTCCGGCCTATTAGCTTAGTAGCTCGTTCAGTCATCTCGCGGGGGACAGAAATACCCAACTCTTTCATTTTTTGATGTGCAAATATTGCTGCCCTAAATTCGGTCAAGTCACGTTTGGATTTTCCTTTGATATAGACATTCCCTAAAACATGACTTAATTGATGGCAAGCGACATATAAACTTTTGCGGGTTAAAATATGTGGAATAAAACAACGCTTTGCTGCGGGATAAACTTTTCCTGTTAATCCCTTCGTGTATTCTATGGAAAAGCCCTTAGCTTCGATTTCTTTTTCTATCTTCTCCGCTGCTTTCTTAATTTCCATATAAGCTGCTCCTATATGGGCACTCACCTTAAGCATACTCCCCCTATATAAGGATAGCATTTTTTAAGCCTACTTTTTAGCTGCATCCTGTATGCGGGTCATGCGATAAAACATATAAACGTTTGCTCCGATAAGTAAGACTGCTCCGATTGTAATTATTATGGCTGTCATATATCACCTTTCCTTTTATTGTTATTCTCTGTCTACATTGCCCCTACTTTATAACCGTGCAAAGCGCATTAACTGCTGGCCGTGTTCATCCGTGCTTCCCTTGTTCGTCATATTATCCACAATTGATTTTGCTTCTTTGAGTATATAGCCGTCGTGATCCCCAATATAACCCCAGCAAGAATCTAGTTCTTCTCCTGCAGCATTAAGGATGCGATAGCCGTACATATTGCCCCGTAAATAATCATCATAAACTTTAACGTCTTGCTCCATGACCTTTTGAGCCTTGACTCTCCATTGTTTGCACGTCGGCCAATTCTCTAAAACGACTTTTTGGGTCATATAAATAAATCCTACCTGCCCACTGTCCCATTCGGCGTGTTGTGCCCTACCAATGAACGAACGGCAAGAAATACTTATCCCGCTATGGTCATATAGATATAAAGGTATTGCTACCAGCTCCTTTTCTTCGCGGAAATATTCCCGCAATGATTCGGGCGTGTATTCATGCTTATCGCCCAAGTCATAACGGCGGTGGAAGCAAACCATTGTTGTGAGATTATCGCAGTCTTGGCGGGGGTGACATCCGTGGCCGTCATCTGGTATAATCTCGATTTTTAATCCTCTGTATATTTCTTCGTGTACATGTTCCATGCTACTTTCCTTTCGGTACTCCCCCGTTTGATTTTAATTTACAGGCCATATAGGGACGGTTTAATCATTAAATCCACCGTTTAGCGTCATGGCCTCACCTCCTTAGATTAACCCCATAGTGACTAATAATTGCCCCGCTCTGCTTTCTGAAAGCCTGCCTTGCTTGACTAAAGCATTAATCCAATACCGGCGGGTATAATCCGCTTTAGTGACATATAAAAGGAAGTCAATCAGTTCCCTTGTATTTCCGTCTTCCCTTCTCTCTGTTAGTACCGTTTGATCTTCCCGCTTGACTGAAATTTCTACCGTTTCCATAATGACCGCCTTTCCTTGTTAAAAAATTAATCCTAAGCTTTCCACGTCTTTTTTAAAATCGGCCATTAAAGTAGGCAATCTTGCTTCTAACAGTTCCTTATTTTGCAACTGTTCAAGCGTTGCGTCCGGCCAGATAGCGCAATGTCTTGCGCCCTCAAGGTCTGGCTCTTTACCTTCACCCCAAGCCGTTGCTTTGCTTACAACCTCAAAGGGGATATTATTAAAAGCTGTCTCGAATTGTTCCGCCTCTTCTTTGCTGTCAAACGGGCATTGATACCATTCGTCCGCTATACCGTGGAAAGTATATTTCGGCTTAAAGTCGTATGTATCGCCGTTTCTTTTTTCGTGTTTGACTTCGCAAATTTTAAAACTTCCTTGGCTTTGATTCTTTGCCCATGCGATAAACTTGGCTGAAAATTTAAACGTCACTGGAAAAGAAACGAATTTAATTTGATACTCATATTGATACGGTTCGCCCTTTTCTTTTCCCCAGCAATCTTTAGTCCCAGCATGGTAAAGCGTATTTCCTAAATAGTGCATAGGGCCGTCTGTGCTAGTTAAGTGCCACTTGATATATGGCTTTAACTCTGGGAAGCGTTTAGAAATTTCATCATGGATACACCCGCAAGCCACGCTATACCATTGACCGTTTTTCTTCTTTTCGTCTATATTGCCCGTGATTGAAAAGCTATTGTGTCCGTTCCCGCATTCATCATCATGTCTAATTGTGGCCGTGATTCTGTATGCAGTACCGTCTTCGGTGTAGTAAAGAATCTTCTTGATCTTCTGATCTTTGATAAGTGTAGTATTCATATTGACCCCGCTTTCATATTGGCCCCGATTGAAACTAAAATTGAAGCCATATACAGCACGTCTTTGCTTTTCTCCCCGCCCTTTGTGGGCTCCACGATACCGGCCTGCCCCTTGTTGATAGGGCAAACGCCTGATTCTTTAACAAATGGTTTTGAATCTTTTAAATATTTTGGTCTAAACATGGTTTTTCCCCTTGTTTTTGAATCACCCTTTGGACCGTCGAGAAACTAATCCTATTACGCTCAATCTTGCCCGTGTTGATCTCGCGGACTATCTTTCTAATTGACAGTCCTTTGGCCTTTAAAGCCTCTATAACGGCTTCGTCCACGCTTTTCTTAGGCCTTCCCCCCTTATAGGCATTTTTGGCCCTTTTAAGCGCTATACCGCGCTTAATCTTGTCGGAAAGGTCCCTTGAATACTTATTAGCGAAGTAGACAAAAAGAGGCTTTACCACGGCAAAGGTCAACTCGTTTTCGCTGTCAATACCCTGCTGCAAGGCGATAAACCTGCAGCCGTACTTTTCCACGATGGTATCAAGCAAGGCGTTGATCTTAGACGGGCTTTGCCGCGAGAATCTGTCCATCGAGTAGACGATCAAAATGGAATAACGCTTTAAGCGGATATTTTCTATAACCTCGTCGAGCTTTGGCTGGTTTCCTTTGTATCCGCTCCCGTATTCGGATACTTCGTCATACTGCAAGCCGTAAGCTGTACACCATCTCCTTAACTCGACAAGCTGGACCTCGACATCTTGACGGTTTTCGTCAGTGCTACATCTTCCATAAATACAGGCTAACTTGTTCTTTTGTTCTTCCATAATTACCCCCTAAAGATTAGGTTTCTTCTGCTTGCCTAAGCGGATGGCACGGCGGGCTTGTTTCCAAGCCTGGGCCGTTTCCCAGCGGACTTTGGCGGTTTCCCCTATTCTTTTCTCGTTTTGTTTTGGTGTAATTGTTCTCATAATGTAATTTATTTCTATGTCTATTTGGAAGATTTAGGACAATAAAAAACTTCCTTTTCTATGTCTATTTGGAAGATTTTAGGTTTTAAAAAAAGCATACTCAGTCCTTTAAATTTAATTTTATTCTCAAAAGCTCTCTCCATGCTGGGCCAATTACATTTTTCCTATTCAACCACCGGCTGACGTTTCCCTCGGTAGTTCCCAGATAATTAGATAACTGATAGTTCTTCCAGTTTCTTTCGGCCATGTAAGCCACTATCTGTTTAACTAACTTCTCGTTATGTTGTTTTTCAATTTCCTTATCCATCAATTAAAGTTTAACATTTACTCGTCCATTTGTCAACCTCTTTAGCCATCTTTTTTGATATTTATTTCAATGCCAATTCGGAACTTACATAAATTCTTTCTAAAATATGTTTATGAATCAAACTTCGAGACCCCCCTGGGGTACAAATTGCGAAAACGATTTCTCCTGGGCCTGAATGACTCTACTGTTATAAAACCCTCCTGGTGTGCAACCCCCCGGTCTGAATTGCCAAAAATGATTTTTCTAGGAAAAGTCGCAGGTCATTTCTATATAGGAACTCGTTTCTTAACTGGCGATAGCCACCTCTGTATTCTAATCACCCATCTACCCAATTATAGGGCGGACATTGGGCCAGGCCTTCAAATAAGAGCCTGCCCGCCTCCATTAAATCACTTATGCATATATCCAAATCTGCCTGTATGGTATCAAATGATTCCATACGCCAGGATGGATGAACAATTTTATAGTAATGACCATCTATTGCGTGAAAATCTTTAAATGTTTTAACCCATTTTTCAAAATACTCTCGCTGATGAGATAGCCTTTCTGCTTGATTATAAGTCGATTTATATTCAGCCACAGCCTCTTGAATAGCTTCTTTTTCGGTCATTCTCTTAGAATAAGGCCATCCATGCACCTTCGTTATATTATATGCTCCGATCTTAGGATCTAGCCTATGAGACTCTTGATCCCGAAATCTCTTTATTTTATTCCACTCCTTTTTATTACACATGTTTAAACAAAACTCGATACCTGTACTCAAAGGATGGTTTTCTTTCTCAAGTTCAAGGAATGTTTCAAGTTCCTCAATAAATTTCCACCCTTCATACTTCTTTTCTGGATCTTTGTATGAAATACAACTAACATACGAGAAAATTATTTTGTCATAAATAGTAGCTATCCTATAAAAGACATCGCTGATATAAAGATTTGTCGAGAACCCCACATGAGCACTGTCATCTTTTCGTTCATTCTCCGCACAATAAAAATCATGACACTGCAAAGCGAGCCAATTACAATGAATCATCTCCTGTGAAACTTCAAACACATCACATGCAGGTAAAAAAGAATTGAAAGTTGGTTCGTGGTAAGACAAAAACATTAATTTCTTGTATAGGGATTTAAATGCTTCTCTAAATGAAACATACAGAGGATGTTTATACTCAAGGACACAAAATTTACTCTTATGTAGCTCAACAGGCTCCATCATCACCCCCTTTTTTAATACTGTTCCAATACCCCTTAATTCTGACATTCTATTATAAAACAAAAAATCAGCCAATGAGCGTATCACGGACTGGTAAATAGAATGTACCTATTTGTACTTGGGCCTGTTTGAAAGGAAATTTAATACAACGATAAGATAAAGAAAAATTAACGGCGGTATGGCTACACAAAAACAGATGATGAACATGTTGAGTAGTACAAGCCTCACATCCCTTCCACTATGTATGTATGGCTTAAACATTTTTTTTCCTCTGTTTCCTCTTCCCTATCATTTTTTCGGTCAATCTTTGGCGCTTTAAGCCTAAGTTTAATTTCTTTAGTATTTTTACAGATATTCATGAACCACTCTCTATTAAAAACAAATCCTATATTAAATATAGCACCTTATTAATAAGGTGTCAAGAAACTCACAATAAAGGATAATACACCTTATGAACACGGTTATAAATGTACGAATGGCGAAACGTCTGAGAAAATTGCGTGAGGAATTTGGCTATACTCAAGAAAAACTAGCCGAGCTATCAGGCATAGAATATAAACATATCCAGCTTCTTGAGAGCAAAGATCCGCCAGCGGCAAAACTCGATACTCTTGAAAAAATAGCAAGAGCTTTCAAGATGACTCCTTCCAAACTATTGGATTTCTAAAAAATTATATTAGGAGCCTAACTCTTTTTCCCACAGACACCCACTTCGTGGTATACATGAACGCCTAGTCAGAACTCCTCTACTTGCAGATACACTCATTTTTCTACCGAATCAAAAATTATTTACGCTGCTTTTACTTAGCAGCTTGAAGATGCGCTTCAACAAACCATAAATTCTTGTCAACACTCCGTGTAATTTCAGTAAAGATATCAGTTGTTCCGGCATCCTTTAAATCATTACATTGATCAATGGCTTTTCGTACAAGTTCTCCATATGTTGCCAAGGTATGGGCTAGGGCTTCAACATGATGATATCCATCTCTACTATTCAAAGGGTATTTATCCAAATTCGTGTCCTTGGCAGCCGTCTGGATGGTCCCATCAACTTCCCCTCCAAACTGGGCAATACGCTCTGCAATAAGATCAGAATATTCCAAAGACTGCTCCCAAACCTTATCAAATAGTTCGTGCAAGGCAATAAAGCTGGGACCTTTGACGTTCCAATGGGCATTTTTGATTTGAGCTGACAGATCAATAGAATCTGCCAAGCGCTTCTGCAAAAGATTATTAATTTGTTTTCTATTTTTTTGGTCTATGCCAGTCTTGGTTTGATACATTTTCGTCTCCTTATCTATAATATTCATACAACAGCTGAACTTAGAGCATCCAAAAGCAATTGCCCGTCAATGTTTTGGTCAAAGCGTTCCCCATTAATAAAAAGTGATGGCGTCCCATTGACTCCACTTTTAGCTCCTCCGATAAAATCTTTTTTAACATGTTCTTTAAATTTACGGTTCTTAATATCGCTATTGAATCGATTGATATCCAATTCTAACTTTTGAGCTAACTCTTCAAGCATCTCTTCCCCTAATGATTCTTGATTCTCATAAATCGCATCATGCATTTCCCAAAACTTTCCCTGGGTCCCGGCAGCCTCTGCCGCTTCAGCAGCAAGTTCAGCAAAAGGATGCATAGAGGTTAAAGGGAAATTACGAAAAACAAACCTGAGCTTTGGACCTAATTTCTTTTGAATTGCTTTTATGATTGGATAAGCAGCTCCACAATGGGGGCATTCATAATCCCCGTATTCCACTAAGGTTACTGGAGCTGATTCTAAACCTTGAATGTGATCCTGAGCATTTACCGGTACGGCCAAACTTGGGCTTTCATCGTTCATGACGGCCTCCTTATGCGGCTTTACTTGTTAGTGATTCGAGGGCCTTAAGTATCCCATCAGCACCAGGATTGATCTCCATGGGCGAAACGTAGCTCCATCGAATCATACCTTCACCATCTATCACAAAAATGGCCCGCTCTGAGAGTCCCTCTTTTTCTCGATATACACCATAAGCTTTTGCAATTGCGCCTTTTGGTTCAAAATCTGCAAGCAAAGGCATATGGTATTTACGGTCATGACAAAATGCATTGTGGCACCAAACACCATCTACAGAGATACCTATTAAGCTTGCATTATAACTTTCAAATACCTCAGCAAGCTCATTGTATACGGCAAGTTGGTCTCCACATACAGGACTCCAATCCGATGGATAGAACACCAAAATAATATTCCTTCCCTTGAATTCAGAGAGGCTTACTTGTTGGTCTGGAGTGCTTGGTAAAGAAAAATCTGGGGCTTTTGTGCCTGGCTTTAGAGCTGTTGACATATTTTAATCCTTTCTAATACTTTCATGATTCTACAGTTCTGCTATTCTAACTAACGGAGAATCAATAGCTGTATCTGTCACATGTGGGTACATTCTCATACCTTTACGGGCATTTCAGCTTTAATGAAGGCGAGCAAGTCCGCATTGACTCGGTCTTTTTCCGTCGTACACATGCCATGAGGAGCCCCCTTATAAACAATAAGCTTTATATTCTTAATTATTTTTGATGAAAGCAATGCCGAATCAGCAATCGGCACAATCTGATCGTCATCGCCATGTAGTATAAGAGTTGGAACGTCAATCTTTTTCAAATCCTCCGTCTGATCTGTTTCAGAGAATGCCTTGATGCAAAAATAACAGGCAGGCATTCCCGCCATCATTCCTTGAAGCCAGAAGGCTTGGCGTACACCTTCTGATACTTTAGCGCCAGGTCTGTTATAACCGTAAAATGGCAAGGTTAAATCCTTAAAAAATTGGGATCTGTCATTTGCTACACCAGCACGGATATTGTCAAATACCTCAAGCGGCAATCCACCGGGATTGGCCTTGGTTTTAAGCATAAGCGGAGGAATCGCTCCAATCAACACGGCTTTCGACACACGTTCGCTTGTGTGTCGGCTAATATAGCGAACTACTTCACCGCCGCCGGTAGAATGCCCTACGTGAATAGCATCCTTCAAATCCAGCTTTTCCACCAATTCTGCAAGATCATCGGCATAAGTGTCCAAATCATTACCATTCCATGGTTGGCTAGAACGGCCATGACCACGGCGATCATGGGCGATACAACGGTATCCATGTGATACAAGAAAAAACATTTGATCTTCAAAAGCATCAGCGCTAAGGGGCCATCCATGACTGAATACGATGGGTTGCCCTTTTCCCCAATCCTTGTAATAGATACTAGTCCCATCCTTAGTTGTAATTGTGTTCCCCATGATGTCATTCCTTTCTTTTTTTATTATTCAGCTAGAGATGCCAGCTAGCTCTTTTTTCGTGGTCTTCTTGCAGACGTTTTTCTTCAGCGGTCAATTCGTTCATAGTTCTTAAGTACTTCAGCAAGGCATTCGTTAACAATAATCACAGCCTCATCCACATTTAAATTATGTTCCTTGGAGACAATAGCAATTCCATCTAAAAGCCCATCAACTGCCCTTTTAATGTTCCCATTGTGGTTGAAAACAGCTCCAACAATTTCTTGAACGAGCAAACGGATAGTTTTATCAGCTTCTAATTGTATGGGACCCGAACGAAAAGCCCCTATCACTATCCCTTGAGAAATAAAGGAAAGATTGCAGCCTAAACGGACAGCATCCTTAACTGACGTATCAATAATCGTTGATAAATTCATCACAATTTCAAGCCCAGGCTCAACGGACTCAGTATTAATTTGTTCTACTTGATTAGCTATTTTGAATACGACCTCATCTTCAGTCGTACAAGACTCCTTAATAGCAACCGAAATATTAGGTCTTAGATTACTAAAGACTATTTGTTTTTTAGATTGCATTATCAATCCTCCAAGGGTCTTTTTTCTTTCTCATTGAATCGATAAGAAATTATTGCTAAGAATAAAGTAGTCAATTTTAGAAAATTAAAATATAGCTCGTAGGCTTTTCGAGAGAATAGAAAAGAAATTGGTGGGAAATTGCGTAAGGAACTTAAGTACATATAAATAAGATTTCCTCAAATTAGCAATCATTAAAGCTGCCCCCGACATCGAGACATTTTTCACAAACATGATCAATTGCAAAACCCTCAGATAAATCTTTCTTAAATCCTATAACCCGAGTTCCGAAAGACCAAGATGATCATCCGGACGACGTCCGAGAGGCCAGTGATACTTTCTATCATTATTACTGATTGGAAGGTCGTTAATACTGGCGATACGTCGTTTCATTAATCCATATTCATCAAATTCCCAGTTTTCGTTGCCATAAGAGCGAAACCAATGGCCAGAATCATCATGCCATTCGTAGGCAAAACGAACAGCAATACGATTGCCATGAAACGCCCAAAGTTCTTTGATGAGTCGATAATCCAATTCTTTGATCCACTTGCGTGTTAGAAATTGAATGATATTCTCACGTCCGGAAAAAAATTCTGATCGATTACGCCAAATACAGTCAGGAGTATAGCCTAACGAGACACGCTGTGGATCACGGGTATTCCAATTATCCTCTGCTCTCCTTATCTTAACGATAGCCGACTCTTCCGAAAAAGGAGGAACAATTAATTCTTTAGCTTCCATATCAAACTCCCAAAACTCCTATACTACGGCTGCGAGACCTGAGATGCCAAAGATTGGCAACGAGATTAATACTCATTTTTGTTTCTTCATAAATCCATCAATTAACTCTGCGATTTCATCGGCCTTGGTATCGAGAGCAAAGTGCCCAGCATCTAAAACATAAACTTCCGCTGTGGGAACATCTTTTCGGTAGCGTTCAGGCTCCCCAAGATCAAATGAGAGGTCATGTTTTCCCCAAATCACCAAAAGTCGCGGTTGATTCTTTTGCATCCACTCTTGCCATTTTGGATAGGATGTGACGTTTGTTCGATAGTCGAAGAACAGATCACTTTGAATTTCAATCTGACCCGGCTGATTTAAAAATGCAAATTCGTCCGTCCAAAGATCCGGGTCATAACGATCCGAATTCGGATCATCCCCAACATGGCGAGTACGAGTAGTCTCAAAAGAAAGTAAATTCTTTCGTAAAGCTTCTTCGTTATCCTTACGATTTTCCCAGAATTCTCGTCGCTTTTTCCAATTTGCTCCAAGTCCTTCATTATGTGCCACACCATCTTGAACAATAAGAGATTCCACACGTTCAGGATGTTCTAGCACCATTCTAAATCCCACAGGGCTACCATAATCCGCCATATAAAGCGTGTACTTCGATATAGCTAAAGCATCCACAAAGTGGTTCATCAGCTTCGCAATATTATCAAATGTGTACGAGAACTCCTTAGGTGACGGCCAATCGCTATGTCCAAACCCTGGATAATCAGGCGCGATGAGATGGTATTGATCAGACAGCCGACTTAAAAGAGGCTCAAACATTCTCGATGACGATGGCAAACCATGAAGAAGGAGGATTATTGGTGCATTTTTTGGCCCTGCTTCTCGGTAGAAAATATTTACCCCATCGACTTTAATCGTTTTATAGATCGTTGGATTATTCATGACCAACTCCTTTGCCAGCAAAATTTGTGATCCGAAAATAAAAATGAATGAAAGTAATGTACCTATAACGCCTTTTTTCGTGTGTGAAATCATGATCGGTTATTTCTGGTCTAGGAAAGCACGCACGGCAGCGACCGTTGCAGCAGGCTGCTCATCCATCAACCAATGCCCTGAATTTGGAATTACAACTTCGGTCACATTAACGGCAGCGTTACGCATCTGGACCGCCTCTTCTGCCCCAAACATCTTAGCGCCTCCGATAGCAAGCACCGGCATGGACAATTTTGTCGCTAACGACTTCTGGTTGTCCTGTACATCTTGTGGGATCGATAGGAATTGAGCAAATGCAGAATGCATGGCTCCGGGTAGCGCATAAAATTTAGAGTAATGGACTCTGGTCGCTTCATCGATCTTTGATGGATCGCCTGCGAACTCGTCCCAGAAGCGGTCAAGATAAATGCGCTCGCGGCCAGCAACCAGCCGTTCGACATCCGGACCTCCAAAAGAAAAATGCCAAAGAGCAGGACTGCGGACGATATCATTCCATGGTGGGATACCAGGAACCGGCCCATCCATGACCACCAGCTTATCGGTCTTGTCCGGATACTGAGCAGCGTACGCGTAGGCAACCATCGTGCCAATGTCATGCCCAACTACAACCGCGTGATCGATATCAAGTTGAGTAAGAACAGCCCGTATATCGCCTGCTTGAGTTTTCTTATCATAGCCACCTGTGGGATGTGAGGACAGCCCCATTCCGCGCAGATCAGGCACAACGACCGTATGATCTCTTGAGAGATCAGTAGCCAAAGGTGCCCACATATCACCGGTGTCTGCGAAGCCGTGAATTAATACGACGGCTGGACCATGACCTCCAACACGAACATGTATTGTTACGCCATCAGCAATCTTAATATCCTGAGTATGGAAATCAGACGGAAAAGGCGGAACTTGCGCTATAGCTGTTGTTATGAAGGTGATTGTAATGAGAATACTTAATAAAAACTTACACATACTTATTCTCCTTATGATGCGTTTCTTTGCAGTCTTATCAAGCACAAAGGCCTCACGTATACTGATTTTCTCTTTGCAAGACATCTGCAATTGGGGGTACAATTATTGGATATACCAGCAATGCAGCTAAGAATGAGCCAACAGCTGCTATTAATAATGCAGGCACCATTGATGGCCAAAGAAAAGTGCTTAAACCTGAGAGCAAAAGTCCAACTAATTGACCAATAGCAAATCCTGTTGTTAATAGGCCCGACATAGCCTGAAGATGATGCGGAGATAATTCAGAACCCAAACGAAATGTTAATTGTATAACGACCATAAATGAACCACCCACAAATAATGCTCCTATCAAAAGACCTGCTACTCCTGGAAGCATTGCACAAGCCAAAACACCTACACCTTGAACACAAAAAATTCCAGCTAGCAATCGTTGAGAATTCTTTACATTCTTTTGTGCAGATAAAATTAACATTCCAGCTATTGCAGCTAATCCAAATAATGGCCAGAATGTATCTGCTAATAATGAGCCGGGAAATTGGTCTTTTGCTAATTTAGACAAAAAAGTCGCTGGTAAAATGTAACCAAGACCATACAAGAAATAACTAATGCCCAAACGATACAACCTACTGTCCAAATGCAAATGTCTATCTGTAAGTATTTCGGGCAAAGAACTGGGAAGGGATTTATAAATGATGAATGAAACAGTAAGAGCGACTAGTCCATAGACAAACCAATTAAATGCAGCTGACGTATGCCAATAGTCTACCCCTATAGCGATTATTCCCGTCATAAATATACCTACTGCTGGTCCTGCAAAAGCATATGTTCGTAACGTGTGTTCGTCTCTTAATTCTTTTTGAATCCATGTTGAAATTAAAACCAATGTCCACGCACTAGCTACGCCAGCTGTAAATCGTAATAATAAATTCACATAAAAACCAGTAATGCCAGATGGTATAAATGTGGTTAAAAATAAAATAACTGCACTTCCCAATAATCCACATTTCAAACGAAGAATCAAATGACGTTTGGCTTGAATTGTTTCTATAGCCCCAAGCAGATAACCCAAAAAATTTACAGCTGCGAGTATTGATGCTTGTGTCAAAGTGATCTGCCCTTCAGAAATCATATGTGGCAATTGAGGAGTTAAAGCAAACCGACCAAAACCCATCGCCACAATCAAACATGCCATTCCTGTGAGAGCAATTTGTAGTTTCAAACTCTTATCTCCAACAATTCACCCCACCAGAGCTACGCTTTGCTCTGCACCGCAACAGCTGCTGCTTTAATAACTCCAGCTACTGCTTCCGGCTGAGAAATGAATGGTACGTGGCTGGCTTTGATTTCTGTGGTTTGCGCCTTTATCCTCTTAGCCATGAACCGCTCCAACTCAGGATTGGCTGCACGGTCTTGAGTACATACGATGTACCAGGAAGGAATATTCTTCCAAGTGGCAGTCGTGACGGGTTCGCCAAATGCTGTTGCAGCTATCGGCTTTTGAGTCGCCGCCATGATGGATGTCTGGTCTTCAGAAACATCATGGGCGAAAACTTCGCGAAATTTAGTCCGATTAATATACAGGAAACCAGCCGAATCCGGCGCAAGCGCTGAGCTCAAATCAGTGGGTGGAAATTTTTCAATCAACCCACCAACCGATTCACCTACGTCCGGTGCAAATGCCGCGACATACACCAAGGCCTTGACCTTGCTACTCCCAGCGGCTGCATCAGTAATGACAGCGCCAGCATAAGAATGTCCGACCAATACAACATCGCCTTTTTGTGCTTCAATAACGCGTTTTGTGGTTGCAACATCTTCTGCCAATGATCTAAGCGGATTTTGCACTGCGGTCACGGTAAACCCATCTTTCTCTAAAATGGGAATAACTGCATTCCAGCTAGATCCGTCGGAAAATGCACCATGTACCAATACGATAGAGGGTTTCATATGTTTTCTCACCTTCATTTTCGTTTGATTTTAGAAGTTTTCTTATAACTCGGTCGATTGACAGGCGGTTTGATTTCAAATAAGACGTCAACTATGACGGGCGTGCCAATTGGCATACTTTGCACCCCATAGGCCAATCGAACGTGACCAAGTTGTGGCCCAAAAATCTGAACGAACAAATCAGACGCCCCGTTTGCAACGGCCGCGTGTTCGACAAACTGTTCAGTGGTTGCAATCAATACTGTCACCTTGACGAGTTTCTTAAGACGATCCAAGCTCCCGAGATGTTGCTTCGCGGCTGCTAGAGCGTTGAGTGAAGCGATGCGGGCAGCCTCCTGACCCTCCTTTACCGATAGGTTTTCACCCAGGCGGCCAGTAATAGGGAGCTTGCCGTTCACTACCGGGAGTATACCGCTCAAAAAAAGCAAATTTCCGGTGTCAGAAGTTTCGACGTAAGCCCCCAAAGGCATCGGAGGCGTGGGGAGCACGATTCCGAGCTCCTTAAGACGTGAACTAGGACCGTTTACAACTTTCTGCTTACCATTTGGCGCCGGCATGTGCACCTCCATCAACTCTAATATTTTCGCCATTTACCATGGGTGACGCTTGCAAATACAACAAAGCATCCACGATTTCAGAAATTTTAACCAAACGTCCTGCCGGCGAAAGTTTTTTTAAGAATTCATGATCATCGTTGGCGTGCATCGGCGTGTCAACAATGCCAGGTGAAATACTGTTGAACCGTATCCCATCTGCCACGAATTCCATTGCCAAGGCGCGGCTGAAGGCTGGAACAGTAGACTTAGTAATGACGGGTAAAGAGATAGGCGCTCCAGCCAACGGCTGATCGACTAACACCGTTGCAATACCCACAACGTGCCCGGACTTTTGTTTGCGCATTTGTGCAACCACCTGCTGCGTCACAAAGAAATATCCACCGACATTCGTCTGAATCATCTTTTCAAAATCCTCAGGCGTGTATTCCATGAAAGGTTTTGGCATATAGATGCCTGCGTTATTGACAAGAAGATCGATACGGTCAAAATGTTTGATAGCCGCATCAGCCACTTTTATGGCTGTCTCTTTTTTGCCAATGTCCCCATCCACCAGGACGAGATTCGCGGAGGGTTTTAAATCCTTTGAATCGCTGATCGTACGCGCAGTTGCGACAACACGATAGCCACCTTCGAGAAGCGCCTGGGTCATTCCCAATCCCATACCGCTTGACGCACCAGTGACAATGGCTACTTGATTCTTGTTGGTGTTTGCATTCATAGTGTTCACTCCTGTTTGACTTAGACTAAATTAATAGTAATGTCGATGTTTCCACATCAAAGCTGTCCCACGAAATCTCCCAAGCGATTCTCTGCATCGCCGGGTTTGCAGAAGCCTCGCTCTATCAGTGTTTTGATTCTCTGCTGCGTGGCTGGTTGCCCCATCGAAGCTACACAGGCATCCCAACCGGATTGTATTTCGATATCAGGTGGCAAACTGGCGACATCGACAAGGCGCTTGGTACCCATGATTACCTGTTTGTCGAAGGAAGCGATGCGGGTGGCAAGAGCATCGACAAATCCATCAAGGTCGGCATCCGGTAACGACCGGTTTACATAGCCATAGCGCTCGGCAAGGTCACCCGAGACGTCGTCCGCACTTAGTATGACTTCAAGGGTGCGTCCTCTTCCCATGAGGCGCGACATTCGCGCCATAACGGCGCCACCAGGCACCAGACCGGCGCCGACTTCAAACTGCGACAAGATGGCTTTCTCGCGACTTGCGAACCGCATGTCGCAGGCAAGGGCAAGCTCACTTCCCATACCAGTCGCCCGTCCACGAATTAACGCTATCGATACGACAGGCGCACGGCTCAGCCGGACCAACATCTCCGGCCATGGATGCAAACCTGTGGGGCCAGGAGGGAGATGCGCCATATCTTCAAGATTTGCGAGAAAGTCCAAATGAATCATGAAAAAACCTTCTACGGCACTATCAAAAACCACCACCTTAACCTTCTTATCGGTTTCGATTGCCGTGATGATCTCTCCCACTTGCGGAAGCATCTCCGGCCCGAAGATGTTGAGCGGTGGGCGGTCAATCGTGACTCGCCAATACTCGGGCGAGCGCTTGACCAGACGTATCTGAGATGAGGCCTTTTCGTCACGCGGCTTTTGTAAAACTGTCATGCTGTCCTCCTTCGTTGCGTCAAGCGTCTGCTAAAGATCCAGCACTACCTGATTTTGGTTTGATCGCTTTTACCGACTTACTTCTTCTTCCCGTTGAGTGCCGGTAGAAGAAGTTTCAGAAGCGCTTCATCTGAGAACGGATTCTGACCTGAGATCAGCTCGCGATCTTGAAGGACGTAGCTCTTCCATGGAGCGACCACACTTACGTTGCCACCCGCCGTACGCAAGGCGTAGTCCGGGTAGAAGAACACCTTACCGCCAATCTCTTTCGGCTCTCGCTGCTGCTCTTCCGCTGTCGAAAAGATGGTCATCTTATATCCAGAATATATCCAACCTTTAGCCTTTGCCCGCGCTCCAGCCGCATCGCCCGCCTTCAGCGCACCGACCACTTCCGACGCATTCGGAAGAGCCGCGAGAAGTGAAATCGGGCCATGGCAGAGCACTGCCGTAGGCTTGGACGCTTTATGAAAGTGTCTCAGCACGGTGCCAGTGTCGGGATCTTCGAGAAGATCAATCATCGGGCCATGACCGCCGGGGACGAAAACAGCGTCATATTGATCCAGACCCGACGCAATGACATCCGAGATTAGAGCTGGTTTTTTGAGCCCAGTCAGGCTGTCGCGGAAGCTTAGATAGTCCTTAAGCTTAGCCTCATCCCCACCGAAGAACCCTGCCGTAGCTGAATTGACATCCATTTGCGGCGTGTTGCCTTTCGGGTTGGCAAAAGTGATTTCATAGCCATTCTTCATCAGGGCGCGAACCGGAACCGTCAATTCGTTAAGGTAGTAGCCAGCGCCGGAATAAACCTTGCCATCTTGCAAGGGCAAGCCGTGACCGCTCGATACTAGTACCAAGACTTTTCCTTTTATTTTCATTTTATTCTCATTGCTTTCTTTTCGAGCTGAGGAATTGTTGACTTTTTCAGATTTTACATTTGAACTCATATGTTATTCTCCTTTGGCAGAATCAACTGTTAGTGGCTTAAGGGTTTTCTCTTGGCTTAGACTACGTTAATAGTAACATCGATGTTTCCACGCGTGGCTCTGGAATACGGGCAGTTCTGGTGAGCGGTATCCACTAGAGACTGAGCAACTTTACGGTCCAAACCAGGCAGGCTCACATTAAGGCGTGCTTGGAGTACGAAGCCATCATCAGTGGAGCACAGGTCCACTTCGGCATCAACGGCTGTCTCAGGAGGCACACTGACCTTCTTCTTGCCGCCCGCAATCAAAATATTCGTAAGGAAACAAGCCGACCAACCGGAAGCCAACAGTTGCTCCGGATTAGTGCCGGTGCCAGGATTACCCGGAAACGTGAACTTAACATCTAAGCGACCGTCAGAGCTGCGGGATGAGCCACCGTCCCGACCGCCCGTTGTATGGGCTTTGCCAGTGTACACTACTTTCTTTTCGAGTTGATTTGAATTCATATGTTAATCTCCTTTGCGTGAAGTTTAATGGTAAACAGACCAGAAGCAGCATCTGCCACCTGCGGTTGATTGACAATATCTCCAAAGTTGCTATCATATTTAGGAACAAACCCATATCTCTCCTATGCAGCCTTCATGCCTTTCTTGATGGCACAAAAACATACTCTAATTCAAACAGGGTTATTTGACTAGATAGAAATATGTAGAAATAGTTTTCCATTTATGGAATAATAGCTGCATGGCCGATTTGAATAACATTGCTGTCTTTGTGAAAGTCGCTCAGTTCGAGAGCTTTACCCGTGCGGCACATGCTATGAAGATGCCTGTGTCCACGGTCAGCCGAAAAGTATCCGAGCTCGAAGCGGAACTTGGTGTAACTCTCCTACAAAGAACAACACGTAAATTGACCCTGACCTCCCAAGGGCGAGATTATTTCAACCAATGCAGCGGACCGCTTAACACCTTGGTTGACGCCCAACTGATATTGACCCAAAGACAAAAGCAGCCGGAAGGATCACTTAAAATCTCCGTACCCATGATTTTAGGGCAAGACCCATTTTTGAAATTTATTTCTGACTTTCTCAAAAGCTATCCTCAAATCAAGATCGATATTTTCATCACCAATCTGTTTCAGGATTTGATCGCAGAAAATTACGATGTCTGCATTCGTTTTGGTGAATTAAAAGACTCAACATTAATTGCCAAGAAACTTGGCAGCCAGGTCCGTTATATTGTTGCTTCGCCCGAATATCTGAAAGGCCGAAAGCTCCCGATTAAACCCGAAGACCTTAAACAACATCAGTGTGTCTTGTTTAATGGAAAAAATAATGAATCAGAGTGGGAATTACTAAATGGGCGTAAGCGCACTAAAATTCAAGTTTCAGGCCCCCTCTCGAGTCGAGATTTTCAATCAGTCAGCACGTTTGTTTATCGGGGGCACGGCATCGGGTTTCTGCCTTCAACCTATTGCGACAACAAAATCGAAAAAGGCGAACTTCTCAGATTGCTTCCCGACTGGACTTCTGAGCAATTTGACGTTCATGCCATCTACCCAACAAGAAAATTTCTGCCTTCAAGGCTACTTGTATTTCTTGAAGCATTGAAGAGCTGGAAAAGTCCGCTCTGGACAATGCTGTAACGAATGAATTCTCGCATCAACCTTTAGTCTTTCTAAGAATTCGTTTAACCTTTTGTACAAAATCTTTCAGTGGTTCATTGCGAGCAAGCCACCTTGAAAAAGTAAGACATAAAAAAAGTTACGAGTTCTCATAACTTGTCATGCAGCTAGACTATTAATAATATGAATTGATTTCGCCGCTTGGTAACTACCAGCCCATCCCTAATTAACCCACCGATGCTCATCATAATAATAGGTTCTGGAAACCCAAGTTGATCCACGATATCAGTCAACGCAACTTCTTCTTTTTTTTCCATGAAATTTAGGATTTCTCCCTCAGCCAAACTAATCATAGTAAGTAACGATGCCCCTTGACGCGGAAAACCTAATTCTTTCCATTCCTGCTTATCCATTGGTAGTAAGATCACTTTTTTGCTTATCATATGACCCCCCGTTAGCAAAGTAGATACCAAGGAGTAGCGTCAATGACTCCCAAGTCTTGGTTCTACCATAAAACTTGGGTTTTAATTTATAAGATTAAACCGGTAGCCAATGCCGGGTTCGTTAACAATGCGTTTTGGCTGGGCAGGATTTTCTTCAATTTTTTGACGAAGGTGATTTAGGTATACTCTTACTGAATTTACTTTCTCTTTATTATCTGTTCCCCATATGTCCCTTAAAATATGAGACATAGTTAATACCCGACCTGCGTTCTTAACCAGTGACAATAATAAGTTGTACTCAAGCGGGTTCAACTTAATCAACTGTCTATCTAATGTCACTTGACGAGCATTAAAATCTATCCGTAATCCCGCATTCTCAAAGACTTCATTCACGATCCCGGATGTCAACTTTCGCCTCAAAACAGCCGAAAGTCTTGCCGTTAATTCAATCGCAGAAAATGGTTTGGTAACATAATCATCTGCTCCGTTTTCTAAACATTTCACTTTAATTTCTTCCTGCCCGCGAACTGATACCATGATCACCGGAAGATCACTAATTTCCCTAATCTTCAAGAGAACATTAAAACCTTCCATATCAGGCAATTTCATATCTAAAAGCACTGCCTGTGGTTTCTTAAAAATAACTTCAGCCAAACCTTTTTCACCATTGGCGGCAGTTGTAACCTCATATCCAGTTTGGCGTAGAATAATGCCCAGCATCTTCTGGATTTGAGGATCATCTTCAATAGTGAGTATTAGCCCTTTAGACATCTTGTGACTTTTCTACGATTAGTATGGTAGGCTGGCGTGCAGAAATCGTTGAGAACAAAATATTGCAGCGAACCACCAGACCTATTATTTTACATGCACGTCTCTGATCAAGACCCCATCCACAAATCTATTTGACGTTTTTCGTCTTAATACTGCATTAAGTCTAGCAGTTAATTCAACAGCGGAAAATGGTTTAGTTATATAGTCATCCGCACCGCTTTTTAAACATTTGATTTTTATATCTACTTGTGACAGGACAGAGACCATAATGACTGCCACATCGCTAATCTCCCTGATGCGCAATAGCACGTCAGAGCCTTCCATGTCTGGCAGCCCCATATCCAATAGCACGGCTTGTGGTTTTTTGTTAACGAGCGCTGCTAGTCCTTTTTCACCGCTAGAGGCATAGACTACTTCATACCCTTCATGAATGAGGATAATTCCCAACATCTTTTGGATTTGCGGCTCATCTTCAATGACAAGAACAATCCCCTTGGACATCTTATTCTTTCACTGTTGTTTGTATGATATTTATTTCTTGTAATCATCTAACGCCAAGTTAACCTGCAAAACATTGACCACCGGCTCCCCCAATAATCCTAAAAAACGGCCCTGAGTATTTTGATCAACAATTTGTTGAACATCTGCTTGTGATAATCCCCGCACGCGAGCCACACGCGCCAACTGATAGTGCGCAGCTGCTAGACTAATATGAGGATCTAATCCACTACCTGAGGAGGTCACTAAATCCACAGGGAGAGGATCATTGTTACTCGGATCAGCTGCTTTTAAAGCGGTAATTCTTCCCTTTACCTCATCTAAAAGGGCTGAATTTGAAGGTCCTAAATTGGAACCGGAAGACGAAGAAGCATTATAAGCAGGACTTGTCGCTGATATCCTGCCCCAGAAATATTTCGGATCATCGAAGTTTTGGCCTATCAAGGATGATCCTAATATTTTACCATCGCTTGAAGTAATCAAACTGCCCTCGGCCTGTTTATGGAATACCGTTTGGGCAATCCCTGTCACTAAAAGCGGGTAAAGAAGTCCTGTGAGCACTGTGAATAAAATAAATGAAACGATTGCTGGTCTAATTTGTGCGAGTAACATTTGAATCTCCTATTTAAAGTTTTACACTAAATGACAAGCTGCCAAAATCATGTCGATTAACTTAATCCCGGCAAACGGAGCAATGATGCCTCCAACCCCGTAAATAAGTAAGTTATCCCGTAAAAGACGGCTTGCGGCCATTGGCCTGTAAGGCACACCGAACAATGATAAAGGAATAAGAGCTATAATGATCAGTGCATTAAAAATAACTGCCGATAAAATAGCACTTTGTGGTGTTGTTAAATGCATAATATTCAACGCCCCAAGCGCCGGATACGTCCCCACAAATGCTGCCGGGATAATCGCAAAATATTTGGAAACGTCATTGGCAATACTAAACGTGGTCAAAGAACCACGGGTGATTAAAAGCTGCTTGCCGATTTTCACGACCTCAATTAATTTAGTGGGATTTGAATCCAAATCCACCATGTTTCCTGCCTCTTTAGCAGCCTGTGTTCCCGTGTTCATAGCGACCGCCACATCCGCTTGAGCTAAAGCAGGGGCGTCATTGGTCCCGTCTCCGGTCATGGCCACCAGACGACCACCAGTTTGCATATCACGGATCAATTTTAATTTGGTTTCAGGTGTTGCCTGGGCCAGAAAATCATCCATACCAGCTTCTGCGGAAATAGCAGCCGCTGTTAAAGGATTGTCTCCGGTGATCATGATAGTCTTAATGCCCATGCTGCGTAACTCCGCGAAACGTTCTTTAATGCCCCCTTTGACAATGTCCTTTAATTGAATAACTCCAAGGACATTCTTATTTTCTGCTACGACTAATGGAGTACCCCCACTTTTAGAAATGTTCTCGATTGACGATTTCAAATCAAGGGGAAAACTTCCGCCAACTTTCTTGACGTAATCTTCAATAGCATCAACAGAACCCTTTCTGATTTGGCGATTGGCACCCAAATCCACCCCACTCATCCGAGTTTGAGCAGTAAAAGGAATGAACCTTGCTTCAAGTTCCTGGGTTTGCCTCTCTCTAATACCATATTTTTCCTTGGCTAAAACGACAATACTGCGGCCTTCAGGCGTTTCATCGGACAAGGAAGATAATTGGGCGGCATCGGCCAAATATTCCTCTTTTACCCCTTTAGTCGGAATAAAAGCCACTGCCTGCCTATTCCCAAGGGTAATAGTCCCTGTTTTATCCAGTAATAATACATCCACATCACCGGCCGCTTCAACAGCGCGTCCTGAAGTGGCGATGACATTAGCCTGAATCATGCGATCCATACCAGCGATACCAATGGCTGGCAATAACCCACCGATGGTGGTTGGAATAAGACAGACCAGCAAGGCAACTAAAACTGTTACGGTGATGACTACACCTTTTCCAGCGGTGGCAACGCTAAAAATAGAATACGGTAAAAGAGTCACGCACACTAAAAGAAAGATGATAGTAAAAACCACCAATAAAATGCTCAAGGCGATTTCATTAGGTGTTTTTTGACGGCGAGCCCCTTCAACCATGGCGATCATATGATCCAGGAAGGTTTCTCCCGGATTGGCGGTGATACGCACCACAATCCAATCGGAAATAACTCGTGTCCCACCGGTGACAGCTGAACGGTCTCCACCGCTTTCACGGATGACCGGAGCGCTTTCCCCGGTAATAGCACTTTCATCAACGGATGCTATACCCTCAATGACCTCGCCATCCATAGGGACATAATCACCACGTTCAACCAGAACAACGTCACCTTTACGCAAGATCGTTGCTGAAACGGTACTATAACTAGCCCCATGCGCAGGCTTGGACATTTTTTTAGCCGGTGTATCTTTACGGGCTTTGCGTAAGCTTTCAGCCTGGGCTTTGCCCCGGCCTTCTGCCATGCTTTCCGCAAAATTAGCAAATACTATCGTAAACCACAACCATAATGAGATGGCTAAAATGAAACTAGCACTTGCTTCTCCGTGGCCCCCTAATGCTTGAAGCCATAACCCTGTAGTCAATAGGCTGCCAACCAGAACAACAAACATCACCGGATTTTTGATCTGGTGCCGGGGATCTAATTTCTTAAATGATTCAATAACAGCCGGCCATAATATTGTCGGCTCAAATAGCGATATTACTTTATTATGTGTTTTTTTCATATTAATCCTTAGTTAGAAACCAACATTAAATGTTCGACAATAGGCCCTAAAGCCAAGGCCGGGAAAAATACCAATGCCCCGATGACCAAAACCACCATCACTAAAAAGACAATAAACAACGGCGTATGTGTCGGTAATGTGCCTTGGGTTGTAGGTACAATCTTCTTAGCTGACAATGATCCGGCAATAGCTAACATCGGGATCGCCAGCCAATAACGGCCAAAAAACATTGAAATGCCTAACGCGGTATTATAAAAAACCGTATTCGCGCTAATACCGCCAAAAGCACTTCCGTTATTGCCTGCCGCAGATGAAAATGCGTAAAGAACCTCACTAAAACCATGCGGTCCGGGATTGGCAATTCCTGCTTTCCCCGCTGCTGTAAGCACGGCAATGGCTACTGGTAACAATATAAACATATGAGGAATGACAGCAACCAAGGAAGCCATTTTCATTTCAAAGGCCTCAATCTTTTTGCCTAAATATTCCGGCGTACGGCCGATCATAAGGCCAGATATAAAAACAGCCACAATGATAAATCCAATCATGCCATACAACCCGCAGCCAACACCGCCAAAGTCCACTTCACCTATTTGAATGAGCCACATAGGTATCATGCCGGACAATGGCATAAAAGAATCATGCATACAATTTACCGACCCATTGGCAACCGCTGTTGTACTTATAGCCCAAAGACCTGAGTTGGCAATACCAAAACGAGCCTCTTTACCCTCCATATTACCTCCGGGTTGCAAGGCTGTTGCACTTTGATCCACCCCTAATTTAGTCAACAAAGGATTGCCTTGCTGCTCAATCTGTATGCCAAACCACAGGCAGGGAAGAAAAATAATAAACATGGCTGCTAATATAGCCCATCCTTGCCGACGGTCTTTGACCATGTAACCAAAGGTATAGCACAAGGCCACAGGGATCAACATGATGGCCAACAATTCTAAAAAATTAGATAACGGTGTTGGATTTTCAAACGGATGGGCAGAGTTTACATTATAAAACCCGCCGCCGTTGCTTCCTAATTGCTTAATAGATATCTGAGAAGCCACAGGTCCTAAAGCAATGTCCTGTTCTGTGACCGGCTTTCCATTACTATCTTTTTCGGTTTGTAGATATGTTGCCGCGGCGCTTTTACTAAAGGTCTGCGGTATCCCTTGAGAAACAAAAGCAACAGCAAAGATAATAGACAAAGGTAGCAATATATAAAGAACTGTCCTTGTCAAATCAACCCAAAAGTTTCCGATGGTGTTCATCTGCTTCTGAATAAATCCTCTAATGATTGCTATCAGGATAACCATACCAGTTGCCGCAGAAACGAAATTCTGGACCACCAAAGCCGACATCTGAGTCAAATAACTCATGGTGCTTTCCCCGCCATAACCTTGCCAGTTTGTGTTAGATGCAAAACTAATCGCAGTATTAAAGGAAGAATCAGGCGATACTGCTGGCATGGCCATTGGATTTAACGGAAGGCTGGCTTGAAGGCGCTGGAAAGCATAAACTACCAATACACCCAAAATATTAAACAAGATCATGGCAAAGGCATAGGTTTTCCAGGACATGCCTTCTTCCGGTTTGACACCACAAAGACGGTAAAACCATCTTTCTACAGGTGCAAACCACACGTTTATACCCGTAGGACTTCCTTCATATATACGGGCCATGTAAGTACCAAACGGTTTGACCGTTAAAAGCACGATCACAAGAAAAAAAGCTGCTTGAATAAAGTCATTGGCGCTCATTAGAATATCTCCGGTTTAAGCAAAGCTATTAAAAGGTAAACGAACAACACAAATGAAGTAATACCGCCGATCCAATAAATTGCCAACATAAATACCCCTCCTTATACTTTTGAACACAAAACAATAAAAGCCCAAGAAATGATTCCGAAAAAAACTGTTAAAGCAACAAAAACAAAATCCATCATAAGAATGCCCTCCTTAAACGGTTATACAATATGTGCTTTAAAGGCCCAAAATAAACCCAAAGCTAAAAGCATTTGGGCCATTGCGAACAGAAACGTCATACGTTCTGCTTGTTTCATAGATTGTGTCGGGGCAATTCTCATATGAATACCCTCCTTAATAAAAAAACAATTTCCCTCTCTGAATGCAAAATTACCCTATGAGAATAAGTTTACCTTGATGGCCAAATTTAGCTAATTAAAATAATGCCTAAAAGCATTAAAAAAACATTAAAAATGAATTTAGCAATAAATGGTGGGTATTAACGAAGGAAATTACTTACAAAAACATGATCGATACTCAATTGCAGGTCATTGGCAGGAACGATTTACTTGCATTTAAAAGACTAATTCTTTTTACTAGACCTCCACCGTTGGAGGGCAACCATTGACCAGATTACTTCAACAAGTCCAAACGGCCAAGCACCCTGAAGAAAACCATAGATTGAAGCTAATGCACACGATACAGCAAAAGCCAAGATAAACCAATGACTGTGATGTTCTAGGGCATAAAATATCAACATTGCTGAAACTGATGTTAAACCAAAAATTGTTATTAATTTCATAGATTTCCCGAACTCTTATACACAAATGACTTTCCACATTTATTCGTCCTTTGGACCAGGCCAAAAATGAGGATTCCAGGCTACTTCCCAAAGATGCCCGTCTAAGTCAACAAAGTACCCAGAATACCCTCCCCAAGATACATCCTGTGCTGGTTTCTGAATCTTTGCTCCTGCCTTTTTCGCTTGAGATATAACCTCATCTACTTCCGCCTTACTACTCACATTATGCGCCAAAGTAATTCCACGAAAGCCTGTACCTTTAGCTGAAACCTGTGCATCTACAGCCAACTTTTCCCAGGGATATAAAGCCAACCATGTACCATTGAGATTAAAAAAAGCTACATCATTTGATTCAAAAGATAACCGAGGCAGTCCTAAACCTTTTTCATAAAATTTAGTTGATTCTTCCAAGTTATCAACACCAAGAGTAACAAGACTAATTTGTGGTTTCATGGCAAATTCTAAATTACTCGGTGAATAGAAACTTTCTTTTGCCAAACTACTTGTAATCAAAAAATCACTAAAAATCAACTTCAATTTAGTGAGAAAACATCTACTCCCCTTTTAATTAGCTCTTCTCTGACCTCAACTCGCTCTTTTTCTTTTTGCATATCTTTAGACAAGGACTTAGAAAAATCAATTATAAATTGCTTCAAACATTTATTATTGCCATGCTTCCACTTAAGAACCCGATCTCTTCTTTCTTTATGGGCATTATAAAATCCGTATTCTCCTGTCACGCCTCCCGTTGCATATATTGCACTAGAAACCATACTCCTTATATCTTCATCATCGTAACGTTTAATTGCCTCAATACATAAATCATCAATCGATTGATTCCCATCAAACTCAGACAACAAAAGTAAAACATCTTTTGCTTTACTCTTGCTGACTTTTATTTTATTCATAAGAATTTCCTTCAACTTAGAATCTAGGTCTGGGGAAACATTATGTATAAATTCTCTCCCTTCGTATGAAAGCATGCTATCTTTTGTTTCGGGAATCCATTCATCGATAATCTTTTCTAAAATCTTACCGTAATCTTTATGCCCTCCAATAAGCTTTCCAATTTCACCCAAATGGTACGGAATTGAATCATAACGGTAGTCAGTTAATTTAATCAATTTCAATTTTGGCCTACGAAGGATTCTAATCTTAAAGAAATCGATTAACTTAAAAATATTGATCTCTCCATAAGCAGCTAAGATTCTTGTGTCATAATCATCCAGTACATTCTTTTGTACTAGCTTATTAACTAATAATCGAAATAACTTCATTGGCAGGTGGACAATTTTAAGATGTCCAGCAAACTCCGCCGTACCTAAAAGATGACAAAACTCTGAAACATTTTGGATTGATGCCCTTTTAATCGAAATTTCAAAAAACTTATATAATTCTTTTTTTCTATCCTTGTATAAAGCCGAAATCACTGAGCATACTCTTTTATCTAGCTCTGCCCGCTGGATCATGGGAAGCCTCAATTTCATTAGTTGATCAAAAATTTTGAAATCGACTGTTCCCATTCCTTGACCACTAACATAAGAATAAAAATATGGAATTTGCTTAATCAGTTCAAAATCCTTAGATCTTATCCAATCCCGTGCTACAACATTGGTGAATTGAGGCTTACCTGAGCTTCTAATCCCCATTAAAAGATAGGTTAAGAAATCCACAGGCTTAATATCTTTAATCAACACTTTGAGAATCTTGAGGGAAATTTCAGGTTTTTCCTGACCTAGCTTCACTAAAAATCGACGAAAATTCCCGAAAGCATAGTCATTCTTAATGATGTATGTAGATATAATTCGTTTTAATATCTTTATCCAGCGTATGAGACTTTTTTCATTCAAAGCAGATATAAAATCCTGTATCTCCTTTTCACGTTTATCCTGCACAGCCCGCCATCCACCCAACTCATCAAAATCGTGGCTTCCGACCAAGGTTCTATAAATACTATAAAATGTATCTCCTCGTATCTTTCTTTGTAGCTGATCGGCCTGTTTATAAAGACTCGTTGCAGATGTTCGATTTTCTCCTTTGTAAGGACCCAAACGCATTCTTACCCATGATAACTGTTGATCAATTTCCTGTAACACGGTTGCGTTTTCGTTTTCTGTTTTTAGAGTAGAATAAAATTGAAGTACAAACCTTGTATTGCTCATTATGGCTAGTTCAAGAGCTGAATACACATTCATAGGATAGGTAGTTGCACCCTTTAATGCAGTTATGCATTTTAGCCTCCTAATATTTTTTTTGTTTATACCGATATGTATTACTACTTCGTCAATTAATTGTTTTCTTAATTTAACTAATCCTTTAGATAAAGGGAGCGGACCTCGCTCATGGGTCATGGTTTTGTAACCCCAATAAGTTGCCTCTGCCTCTGTCTCAAATAATTTATTTATCAATAAAATAGCTAAATCAAAAAGCCTTTCATCTTTACTTCTAAGAAGTCGTTTGATTTCTTCAAAAACAAGTGCCTGGGCTCCGTAACCTCTAAAGCCCAAATTCTTGGGCCTTATTAACTTTAGATTATAATTTGCTATTTCTCGCATCGTGTCGCTAGCCCGCTTCCTTACATCAGCGTACTCTTTCTCTTCAAACTTATATGTATAAAGTTTTATGAGAATGCCAAAACATTCATGAAAGGCCCCATACCGGACATTGTATTGATTTAATACATCTAAACACTTATTCAAAATGTATTTGTGCTCCCATCCATACCGAGGGAACGGCTTCAAATATTTCTTAGCTCTTTTCTCATTACGAGGATCAACGAGCAAATTTATTATGTCTACGGTTTCTCTCGGGATGCGATAGGCAAACTTTTCTAATAAATTCAAACTCTCTAATCTCTGGTCATTATCTTGTTTAATAATCATAGCCTTAATAGCAACCAGATACTCTCTTAGCTTATTTTCCACAGCGACGTTATCTATCTGTGCTAAAGAAGAAAGTATCGTTTTAATTTTCCCTAAAGAACTATTCTTGAAAATATCCAAGTTTAAAAGTGCCGGAGTTCCGAAAAACGCTTGGACTATTCGCTTTCTACCAAAATCATCATCATGAACAAGAATGTAATCTCCTGTTTCTAGGATGATTTTATTCCTTTTCAGATTGGAGATAATATTACGCTCATCGGCAATTATAATATTTAGCTTCCTTCTCACTCCCTTTAACATTAGCCTGACTTCTTTATCTTTAAAACTAAAGGGTCGTAGAAGATAAACTAGACCTTCATAAACCAAAAGAGCTCTCTTTTGTTTATTTGCCCCATCTACTACTGCTTCATTTACGGCTTTCCCTTGCTGTTCCTTAAGAATAGGATTAAAAGAAACCCCTAAATCGTCTTTCCAGGAAGGAGTAAATTTTGAAATGTATTGTCTTGGATATAATTCAGGAAAACTTTTTCGAGGGAACTTCGTTTTTAAAGTGTTATCAATTGTTTCTATGTATTGGCCATTTAAACTTTCTTCGACGATAAGGCAGACCAAATTCTTATATTTGCCACTTTGAACTGCTTCTAAAGCATAATGTACTTCATCTAAAACCACCTTCCCCGTATGCAAATCAGAATGCACTATAAGTAAAAAACTATCTGCCCAATCCAATTTTTCATCTATCTCTTTTCTCCAAATGTCTCCACCCTTTAGATCTTCATCTAACCACGTTTCAAAGTTAAATTGGGTTTGTAATAAATTTCTTATTTCACGAGCTTCATCTAGGCGGGATTGCTGACTCTTACGATAACTAATGAATACCTTAGGATATTTCATAACGTTAATTTTGATCTTTCTATAGGTATATTTAATTTAGATAACTCAAGTACTCGAGAAACGGTGTTTTTACACCAATCTGAAGAGTAGGGTGACATTATGATGGATGAAGCCAATCCAGAAAGATTTATCAAAATATAAAGTCCATCTTGATCAAAATTATTCATATTCTTGCCTGAGCACTCTTCCGGTGTAAACTGGCGTCCTTTCATATCGACACAATAGGGATGTTTAAAGCTCATGGTAGAAATTCTTACCTCTCGTTCATGGCTGTACTTTAAATCTTTTATAAAAGCTCTTTCGCAAGCTTGATGAGCTTCATATAAACCCATTTCGTGTTTCGAGAAATCCACATATTTAATCTTCCCAATTTCAGACACCTCTTTCATGGTTGCCACATTTTGTATCAATCTTCCTATCGTGGATTTAACGGCAACTCCCTCTGTTTTAGATCCAACATACTCATCCCACATAGCCAAAGATTCGTCGGGCCCCAAAAACCAACAATTAACAAGAGTCAATTCCCGTCCGTCTTCAACATTTTTATTAGGCCAGTTATCTATCTGCTGATGGGCATCAGGTGTATTAAAAAAACCCTTAATTTCCTCATTTTTTTGCCTCATTAAAACTTCTGTAGGAACAGTTAGCCCTCCTTCAAATTGATCTTGTAAAATTCTTAATTTAGGAAACCATAAAGCCCCAAAAGACAACATAGAAAATAATTTTGGGATGGTCAAATATCGATAAATAGGAAGATCTAGTTCCGTTTCATTTAAATTAATAAATTTGTTCACCATTTTTAATCTTCTCTGTTTAGAAAGTTGTAGTATTCTACCGCTCCTTCATATAAAAAGAAAGGGCCCTCTGTGTATCAGAGAGCCCTTTTGTGTTGGTATAATGTCTCTTCTATTTATCCAATCTTTTTTTCAATATTAGTAATTTTCTGGCTAAGTTCCGCAACGATAGGAAGTAAAGACATGTTATTATACAAAGAAAGCTTCTCAAGTAAACGTTTGGTGGCCGGATCACCGACCATTTTAACCTGCGTAATATCATCCTGCTCACAAGTCACTAAAGAAGCATACGGTGGAAGAAAAACGAAACTCATGGATGCGCTTCCCCTAAAAACTTGTACCACTTTATTCTTCACCAAATGATCCCGCCATGCTTTAATTGTATTTGAACTCTCTTTCAACTTTTCTTTTAGCTCTGCATAGTTAGTCACATATTTATTGGATCTGCCACTATAAAAAACCAAGAAGAAAAACAAAGGCCACGCCTTACCGATGGCTTGTCGATCTTCACCTGACATCATTAAATTATTTAATAAATCCCATCGAGTCATATTCCCTATGTGCTTATAGTTTCCCAATGGCCGCCTTTATCAGGGCCAATACGTTTTAGGAATCGGCCTCTTTTTAGCCTTAAAATAACATTCTCAACTGTTCTTTGCGATAATTGGGTTTGCTTTGCTATTTCATGGGTCTTAATAAAATGATTGGCTTGAATGGATAAATAGACTTTCTCCGCACTTTCTCCGTATTTACTCCGCACTTCCTCCGAACCTTTTCCAGCCACCTTTTCTGACTGCTTTTTCTGACCACCTACCTCCAAACCTTTTCCTTCTTCCCATTTGGGTCGCCTAAATGACACAACAAAACCTGTCTTGACTTGCTTAAATTCGACTTTGACGCCAACCAACTTACATTCATCATAAATTCTTTTTAATCCGCTGGCCCATTTCTCGATGTCCTCGGACTTATACATTGTCTCTGCGATTAAAGGATTTCGTAAAATGGAATAACCGCCGCCTTTAATAAAGTCTTCGGGAGACAACTCCTCGGGGAATGTTCCTGGGTTGTAAATATCAACTCTGTCTTTAAAAATGGCAACCTCAACACCTTTGGGGTCGGTATAATCTCTATGGCATAATGAATTACCGATGGCCTCACGAATGGCGTCAACGGGGATTTCAGGAATCTCCTTCCTGGGGCCGCTTTCGATTTCAACACGCCATTTGATATGCTCTTTAAGATATAGCTCGGCCCTTTCACGCAGTTTAAAAATATTTCCCTCAAACTTACTTATGTCTAAAAAGGTGTTTTTATCTGTCCCTGCAAAGACAGCGGCCTGGACTTCAATAGGAGTATTCTTGCAAAACAAAACCTCGGCGGCCTTGGTCAATTTTCCACCTACCAATAATCCCAACTTTCCTAAAGTAGTCTTTACGTCGGTGTATTTAAAATTAATGCGCTTGGCCGCATTGGCTTTTCGCATGTACTCCTTAACCGTTGCGGCATTAACATCGGTTAATTTCTTGTTGGAGACTTCATTTTCCCATAACCATCGTTTCTGTTTTCGGATAAAATGTTCAATCTCCCGTGCGGTCAAATGTTTATCGGATTCCCCGACCCGCATATACGCCCGTCCATAGGCAAAATAGGGCTGATGGACGCCGTGAAATTCAACGACGATACAATCCTTGCCTTCTATTTTTCTTTGCTCAATTTTAGGAAAAATCTTGGGGTCAAGGTTGTCTGTGATAGTCTGGGTCACGTCCTTAATGGTGCCCTTACCCACCATCTGACCGACAACCGTACCGTCATCTCTAATACCAAAATACACTTCGCCCTGACCGTGCTTATTCAAGATGGCGGAAATAGAAAAAACTGCTTCTTTCAATTCAGCAGTGGATTTCTTAAATTCGACTATTTCGGATTCACGGTAAGTCATTTAAAATTCCTTTAAGAGATTCAATAATATATCACAAAATTCAAACACCTTCTTTTGATTTTCTACTAATCCCTGACAGACGTGTATACTGCGTACCTTTTTTCATAATCACGCATTAATCGCGCACTAATCGCGTACTTCTTCCACCAACTCAAACTCTTTAAAATTTTAAATTCTTGACTACATCTGGCCTGTAACCAGGAGCCAAATGAGCATACACCATTGTGGTCTGAATATTCGCGTGGCCCATGAATTTCTGAATTGCAGGCAAAGGAACACCCTGCTGCGCTAAGTGACTTCCATAGGTATGACGGAGTGAGTGGATTTTGGTTACATCAGGGAAGCCTGCCAGCTTGGTGACACTCATAAGATTTCGACGCAGCCTATTCTCATCAATCTTATTGCCCTCACCATCGTGGAAGACTAAAGAGCCTATGGCTTTCTTCTTTTGCTTTTGAAGTAACTTTAATAAATCATCACTTATCGGTATGTCCCTCTCGTCAGTCTTTGGGGTCCAGTCATCCTTTATACGGATTTTAATAATACGGCGTGCAAAATCTATATCATCCCATGTAAGATTTTCTAATTCACTCTTACGCATCCCAGAGTAGATAAAGGTGTAAAAAATGGGATAAAGCCATTCATTACTAAGCTTCAAGAGCTTATCAACCTCTTCCGAAGTCAACCAGCGGCCACCCTCAAGCCTTTTTTTGATCTTTATCGTCTCTACGTTTTGGGCGGGGTTGGACTTTGCATGGCCTTGACCAACGGCCCAGATCATCAGAGACTTAAGGGTCTGAAGCTCAATATTGATTGTCTTTGGTTTGGCGTCTTGCCCTATGCGATAGGTTTTATACTTTTCAAATATTTCTGGTTTAAGGTGGGAGTGTTTTGAAACGTGCGGGTATCTCTTAGACAGGAAGGTCTTAAAATTCTCTATAATACCCTTATATCGCGTTACTGTACTCGGGGAGTTGTCGTTCGTGGTTTTCTCAATGTATCCCTCAAACAACGGAGGTAAATCACTGTCCTTAGGAAGAAAGCCGAATTCCCCTTTGGCCTTCTGGACCTCCATATCCTTCTGGATGTTTTCCGCTACTTCTTTTGAAGGCCCAGCCTTCCTCCTATGGCGTTTACCGTCGGGAAGAAGAATGTCCACATAATATATTTTACCGCGCTTATAAACAGCCATGTTAATCTCCTTTCGGCTTTGTAATGTCACAAGACAGTCACAAACGCCTATCTAAAGACTAACATATTTATTATCACGTGTCAAGTCAAGCACTTACGACACGTTATTTTTAATGGCGGAGAGGGTGAGATTCGAACTCACGGCCCCTTGCGAGGCAACGGTTTTCAAGACCGCCGCATTCGGCCACTCTGCCACCTCTCCAGGATCGCAACTACTTTAATTTAATATACTTATAAAATCCATATTTTATTTTTAAAATCAAAAATTCCTGACTGTTCTAAAAAATGAATTAAAAGCGTAGCCTATAACGAGCAGATACAACGGAACGACCGGAAGAAAATGACGTTGTGAAACTTCAAAAAGAGAATTAAAGAAAATAAAAAATAAAATGATGGCCAGCACGTGTTTCATCAAATCAGGAAGACTTTTAAACAATAAAAAGCAATAAAACATAGAAAAAAATGTTAGTATTGCCATAATAAAATGCAATGGAATAAGGCCATTTGTTCCTTCCCAAAAATACGCTTTCAAACTTTCTGTTGCTGTTAATAAAGTATATTTGGGCAAATTACCTATCACTTTTTCTATAGAAAGCCCTAAAAGATCCTCTGTAACGATCTGAGGAGGTAAGCCGGCCCTCTTCAATTCATTCATTTTATCGGCACCCAGCGCATCCGTTAGATGCCAGCTCCAGTAAGAGCATTCTTCTTCTCTAAAATATTTGATACAGACATCATCCCCTGCCACGGAAGTGAGTTTGGCCAGATAGCTTCTAAAATTAAACGGGAATGTTCTGTGGGCCGCAACGCCATAAAGAGTGTTTGGACCACGGTCAGCAATGGCATAATTTCCGTTATAAATTTTATTCAAAGATTTATAACCAATAACAGGGACGTAAAATAATATCCCTGCGGCAGCCAGGAAGCAAACAAGAGAAGTAGATATTTTATTCTTAAATAGACACAGTACCATAAAAAATAAAAGGTACAGCGGACAAATACATTCAAAAACAGCTTTGACAAAAGTCAAGGCCATAAACATAACACCAGTGACTGCCCCCCAACAACATGCCGTCTTTTTGTTATTTTCCTTTACTGCCTTCCATCCATAGTAACCGGCAATGACTGCCGCTGTGATGAATGGATATGTAATAATTTCACAAAATAACAACATGTTGAAAGCCGAGCTGGTGATCGCTGTGGATAAAGCCCAATAAAGAAGGGTCAAAGAACAAACCCAGGTGCGGATATTTAATTCCCGCAAAATGATATACATAAGAATTTGCGTTATCACCAGTATCAGGACGCTGAAGCCTGCCATGACATGCGTGAACGTAATACCGCTCAAACTTTGTATACTCATTGCTAAAGAACACAAGAAAGGATAAAGCGGTTCACGATGCAGGCCTGTACTTGCATAACCAATCAACCCATGGCGGTAGAATATGCCGCCTAATTCCTTATATCCAATAACGTCAGAACAAAAGCTCCACCTCAAAGCCAGATAAACCCAATAAACAAATGATATCCCAAAAACTGCTAAAATGGCTCGTGGCAATCGCATGGTTTTCATCTCTAAATGGGTCATTCTATACCAGATACTCTTCTTAGCACACTAATAAATTTAAGGTTAACAGCAGCCCCTAATTCTTCTGCTCGATGAACATCTTTCCAAGCCCTATCGTATTTTTTTAATTGATAATAGGTGACCGCCCGATTGTAATACACCTCTGCATAATCAGGATTGATGGCAATGACTTTACCGTAATCCGATAAAGCCTGAGCAAGGTCCCCTTGTTGGGCATAACAAGTGCCGCGATTTACATAAAATTCTGCATGCCCGGGGTTTATTTCTATGGCTTTATTAAAATCCGGCATGGCCTGGGTGAAATTACCTTGCTGGGCAGAAACAGTAGCACGTTTATCGTAGACCTCGCTTAAATTAGTATACGCTTGCGTATAATCAGGCTTTATGGCAATGGCCTTGTTTAAGTCCAGAATAGCTTGGGTATAATTGCCTAATTTAGAATAGGTATTACCGCGATTATTATAGGCTTGTGCATAATTAGGATTGATAGTAATGGCTTTATTGATATTTTGCAACGCTTGGACAAAATCACCTTGCATGCCATAGGCAACACCAAGGCTGCTGTAGGGCCTTGCTTTATGGGGCGATTTCCGGGCGGCATCACTCCAGAGAGTCAGCTCACTCTTCCATACTTGATTGCGATTATAACTGGCTAAAGACAAGACAGCAATAAGCGTGATCAAAATCCCAAATAAAATCTTACGGTCTTTAATGACCGTTGATAGGGCACACACTGCTGCCAGGAAAAATCCGAATGAGATCAGGTATAATTTATGTTCGAAGATCACATTAACACGAGGAGCGGTGTTGATGGAAAAGGTGATCAGGATCCACGCCAGGCCAAAGGCGATCAATGGCCATTCTTTGCGTAATCTAAAGATCAAAAAAATAATAAAACCAATCAGGCAAAGCCCCACTAAGGTCAGCGGCGGGGCAAGAATCCCTGTTGATAATGGGTAATCGTAGTCTACGTTCTGATTGATAGGAAATATTAATAGCCGTAAAAAAGTCAAAAAGACGCGCATTTGGGTCAGGACATACCTGCCGCCGGTGATCATGTCGCCCTGGTGAGATTCTGAAGGAGCGGAAAAATGGAAATAGATATTGAAAAAATCCGTCCGTACCATTTTCATCAATAAAAGAACAAACAGGACGCCTAAAATACTTATCAGCAGGTACGGCTGCCGGGGCGAGGATTTTTTGGATTTTACAGGGACCCTGTTAAAGAGAATGAATTCGACTGCCAAGATCATCAAAGGAATGGTCACCGCCGTCTCTTTAGTCAATATCCCAAGGAGAGAAAATCCGACGGAACAGGTGAATAAAAAAACCTTATCTGCCCTTAAAGATGCTGTCCGTCCGCGTAGATAAAAATAAATACTACCGAGATAAAATACAGCGGCCATGGATTCAAAACGCTGGGAAATATAGGACACGGCCTGGGTCTGGCAAGGATGGACAAGGAACAGCAGCGCGATAAAAAAAGGGAGCTCTTGAAGAAGCGGTTTATTTGACTTCCCTCCCGCGATCTTAAAAAGCAACGCGGCCAAAGCCCACACCAGCCCTGCCGCTAAAAGATGGACCAAAAAATTAAAAATATGATACCCGCGCGGGTCTAACTGGCCAATATTATAATTCCATGCGAAGGAATAGATACCCACCAGGCGGGTCTTGGGAAGAATGGCCCATATTGGGCTGATCGCATCAAAACTTTTAATATAGGAAGTATCAAGTATATAAAAATTATCATCGAAAACGAAACCAAACCCGAATGTCTGGGCATAGATCGCCAAACCTAAAAGGATAAGGACCAGCCAACGCAGAGTGTTCATTGATACGCCTCTTGCCTGCTTAAAGGGATTAAATCGGCATAGTACATGGCACGGGAGATGTCCGGGAGTTTTAATAATTGGGCAAGCTTACCCAAGCCGGTAGCTTTAGGTAATAATTGCCTGGCTATCTCATAACGGGCTGTTGGCTTTCTCGCCATTGCCTTGGGCCAGGGCAATAAACGCACATGCAAGCTGGGATTATCGTTAATAAATCCCAATTTAATGCCGAATTCCAAAATATCCCTGACCAAAAGGATGGTCAGGTTAACGATCTTTGCTTTTTGTGTTTTGGTTAAATAAGCTTTGTACGATTCAATGATGGCAGGCGTCAGCTGGGCCAATTGAAGGACTTGAGGAAAATCTTTAGCCAGAAAAGTGCTGAAATGTTTGATGGTGCTGTCAAATCGCGCGGTACTTTTGGGGCCATGCTGCCCTCTTGCTTCAGCCAGGAAGCGCTCAAAAAAATCCGGCAGGTCTATGTGACGGGCGATGGTCAGCGCTTCACCGCCGGCGATCTTTTTTTCCACCCGCTCTAAAAGCTTTTGGGCTTCCTCTATATCATCGCCGGCAAGCTGTGAGTAAAGCAACCCGCGGGCGTAGAATTCAATATAATAAACATCGTTGATCTTACGGATTTGACCCATCAATAGGTGAAGAAAATAATGTAAAGCAAAACACCGATAACGGCGAGGGATATCAAATAAAAATCGTTAAAATAAAAAAAATCGCGCACGCGTTCCCCGGGAGTGTACCCATGGGCAACATTCTCGGAAACGACCTGGCCGGTGGAAAGGATGTTAACGACTTCATTGCGTTTAAGGCGCAGGAACTGGTCCGCGATCCTGTAGGCCTGTAAATTACCGCCTTCGATCAGGTCCATGACCTTTTTCTCGGACACGGCCAGGATCTGCGCTGTTTCACGGACGGTGATGTATTGACTGCTCATCGGACCTTGCCTGAGGCGGCCCACTGTTCGATCTGGGCGCGTTCAAATTTCCAGTTGTCTCCCTCTCTGGTCGCAGGGATCTTGCCTGTTGTGGCCAATTCCAAAATAGCGGGAATTTCGATCTCCAAATACTGCGCTAAGTCATCGATGGTCAGGACATCTTCCAGCATGTGGCAGCGGCCCTGAAAGAGGGCCCCTTCAACAATGTTTAATTTAGGCGTTGAAATGTCCCCGTGCAGGACGGCTGACGGCATCAAGACCAGCATTTTTTTGGCAATGACATTGCCTTTGACTTTTCCGGCGACGATAACATTCTCACCAATGATATTGGCTTCCACCTGCGCGCTGGACCCAATGGTCAGGGTGCCGCGGGTATCAAGCTTGCCCGTGTAACGGCCGTGGATCTTTAGATTCACCGGATCAGAAAAAGTCAATGTCCCTTCCATCTGGGCGTTGATCTCAATGATCTTTTCATCAGGCAATTCTTTATGTTCTTTGCGGTTAAAGGCCATAGGACCTCCTTATTAATAGTATGTCATTCCCGCGAAAGCGGGAATCCAATTAATTAATGTTAACAAAATAAAGCTTCAAGGTCAACCTATCGAGTGGTACGCTAATCCCGCGATCATGGCCGCGTTATCCAGGCAAAGAGCCATCGGAGGAAAAAACACATCCACCCCTTGTTCTTGGGCCCGGGCATAAAGCCGGCGGCGCAAGGCGGAATTAGCAGCCACCCCGCCACCTATCAAAAGTGTTTTGACTTTGAGCTTACGGCAGGCTTTAAGGGATTTTTCCGTCAAAACAGCGACGACACTTTCCTGGAAAGCATAAGCCACCTTGGCAACAGAATAATCCGGTTTACTTTTATTCTTTTGGGTGTAATAAAGCACCGCGGTCTTGGTCCCGCTAAAAGAAAAATCATAAGTACCTGAAAGCGGCGCTTGGGGGAATTTGATCTCTTCGTTGGTCCCGCTGGCCGCCAAACGGTCGATCACAGGGCCGCCGGGATAACCCAATTCCAGGATACGCGCCACCTTGTCAAAAGCCTCGCCAGCCGCATCATCGCGTGTCACGCCCAACAATTTAAAATCGTTAAAATTCTTAACATAAAAAAGACTGGAATGCCCGCCGGAGACCACCAGGCCTATTGCTGGCAGGCGGTTTTGGGGGCAAGCAAGTTTTTCTTTAGGTAACTGTAGATAATTAGCATACAAGTGGGCCTTGATATGGTCGATTTCAATGAGGGGCTTGCCTGTAGCACGACTTAAAGCGCGGGCAAAACAAAGACCCACCAGCAAGGAGCCGATCAATCCGGGGGAACGCGTGACGGCCAAGGCATCAATATCCTTAAGGGTCATCTTAGCCTTGGCTAAACTTTCGCCTACCACCCAGTGGATGAACTCTATCTGACGGCGGGAAGCAATTTCCGGGATGATGCCGCCAAAACGCTGATGGTCTTTGAGGCTGCTGGCAATACAATTGGAAAGCACCGCGACACCGTCGCGAACTACCGCGGCCGCAGTCTCATCACAGGAAGTTTCAATGCCTAATATATTCATTTGTTCTGAAGTAACTCTTTAATGCTGACGATCTGAAAACCTTGTTTTTCCAGCCACGGGACCTCATCCTTGATCACCTGCATGGTCAAATGCCGGTCATGGCCAATGGCCACCGCATAGCCTTTGTGGCGGGCTTTTTGGGCCAGGACCACGAACTGCTTTGTTATCGCTTCCCGGGTATTGATATTATCCAAAAAAACATCCCTCTTGCCAAAGGCCAGGCCCATCTCATCAGCCAGCGCCGCGCAAACAGTGTGAGGAGCTGTCATGCTGTCGACAAAAAATAACCCTTTTTTCTTTATCTTTTTAAATATGAGCTTCATCAAGGGCCTATTCTCTGTGGCTTTTGAGCCCATGTGATTATTGACCCCTTGGATCGAAGGCAATTGGTCTAAATCATCGTCAACGATCTTGGAGGCCAAGGCCGGCTTCATGGTTGTCTTGATGATATAATCCGGCGGATAAAAATCATAATTATGTAAAGCTTCCAAAGGCAAGTGAAGCATGGTCAATTTATGAGAAGCTCTTGCACAATCAGCCACATCCTTGGTATGGCGCAGACCCGGCAATATAGACACTGCCAGAGGCTCAGGTATCTCTCTTAAATATTTACAATTAGCTGTTGTCTGACCCCAATCATCAATAATGATCGCGATCTTACCACCTGAACCTGGAACCCCCTCGAAAGACTCAGGTGAAACAGTTTCAGAAGGCAAGGATTCAGGCGGCCTGTTGTACTTAGCCGGAGCGGTGGCTTCAACAACCCTGACGGGCAAAGGCGGCTGTTCTTTGCGGGATTCTTTAGGCTTTGAAAAAATAAAAAATAATATAATGGCCGCCGCAAAAAGCCCAAGCACAACGGCAACGACCTTCGTATCCTCTTTAGGAGCGCCTATTTTTTTTCTTTTAGCCATACCGTCGAGATCTTGATGCCTTTGATAACATTAATGGCACTTTGCAGCTGAAGGTCCTTTTTGTCCTTTAAAGACAAAGCGGATTTGCCTTTGTCCTCTTTATGTTCGAGATCGGAAAAGATGGTATCCACGTCTTTTTTCTTTTCTTTACCGGCTTTGCCATCGTCGCTGTCTTCATCTTCTTTAGGATTATTCGCTTCAATCACCACATCCGGCGTGATGCCGATACCGTTAATGCATATGCCCGAAGGAGTAAAATATTTGGCCGTGGTCAGGCGCAGACCTGACCCGTCGGGTAATGGGATCACGGACTGCACTGAGCCTTTACCGAAAGATTTGACCCCGACCAAGACCGCCCTTTTATTGTCCCGAAGGGCACCGGCCACAATTTCACTTCCTGAAGCAGAACCTTCATTGATCATCACCACCATCGGCCAATCCAGGAATTCACCGCCGTCGTTCTGGGACTTGGCCATATAATCTTCGGAAGAATGCCTGCCCCTGGTTGAAACGATCGTCTTGCCTGAAGGCAGGAAATCTTCGGCGATCTTGATGGCCACATCCAATAAACCGCCAGGATTATTACGCAGGTCCAGGACCAGACTGTCCGCTCCCTGGGCCTTTAATTTTTCCAGGGCCTGGTGTAATTCATTGTAGGAATTCTCACGGAATTCTGTCAGGCGCACATAGCCGATATGGTCCCCGATGATATGCGGGTCCTTGATATCATCCACGTGGATGATCTCCCGGGTAATGGTAAAATCTTTGACCAGATCATCACTTTCGCGCAGGATGGTAACCATCACCTTAGTGCCCGGGTTCCCCCGCAATTTCTTGACCGCGTCATCCAAGCTCATATCACGGGTGACATCGTGATCGATCTTAACGATCTTGTCTCCTGCTTTGATGCCCGCGCGCCAGGCCGGCGAGTCTTCTAAGGGGGAAATGACCGTCAATAAATCATCTTTGATAGAAATTTCGATACCAAGACCGCCGAATTTTCCCTCTGTCTCCGTCTTTAAATCCTTGTATTCGTCAGGGTCCATGAATTGGCTGTGCGGATCAAGCGATGAAAGCATGCCTTTGAGCGCTCCATAGATCAGCTCCTGCGGACTCTTTTGATCAACATAGTCCGACTGGACGGTTGTCAGCGCGTAACTGAAAAGCTCGACTTGGGAATATAAGTCCTTCTTGGTTACAGCCGTAACCTGCGAAACACCGAGGCTCGTGATCCCCAGCAGGGCCAATAAAACAAATCCCCATACAAAAGTTTTTTTAGGCACCTGTGATTCTCCTGGTTATGAGCTCGTTTAATTTCTTAGGGTTCGCGCGGCCGCCTGATCTTTTCATGGCCTGCCCCACTAAAAATCCGACTGTATTGGACTTGCCCGATTTGATCTGTTCGACCACGGCCGGATTCTGGGCGATCACTTCATCAATAATGACAAGAAGCGCCGAATCGTCTGAAACTTGGGCCAGGCCTTTTTCTTTAATAATATCATCCGCCCCCTTACCTTCATCCAGCATAAAGGTCAGGACTTCTTTTCCAACTAAATTACTGACCACCCCATCTTCAACCTTGGCGATCAAGGTCACTAAATCCTTCGGTGTTAATTTTAACTCATTAATAGCTGCTTTGCGATTATTAAGTTCCATCAAGACAGGGCCGGCCAGCCAATTGGCTATTTTCTTACCCTGAGGATATTCTTTGACCGCTGCCTCAAAAAAATCAGCCATGCCATGGTCTGCTACCAGGATATTGGCATCGTATTCTGAAAGACCATACTGGCTTAAAAAACGTAAAAATTTCGCCTGCGGAAGCTCTGGCAATTCAGCACGCACGCCGTCGATGACCTTATAATCAATGGTAAAAGGTACCAGGTCAGGATCAGGAAAATACCGGTAATCATGGGCCTGCTCTTTGGAACGCATGGTTTGGGTCTGTGCTTTCTCATCATCCCATAACAAGGTCTCCTGCACGATTTTTCCGCCGGCGGTGATCACCTGTTCGTGGCGGCGCACCTCATATTCCAAAGCGGTCTTTACCGCGCGGAAGGAGTTCATGTTCTTTAATTCTGTCTTGGTGCCCAAGCTCGTTTGACCGATCGGACGTATAGAAACATTGGCATCACAACGCAACGAACCTTTTTCCATGTCACAATCGGAGACCCCTAAATACTGCAAGGTCAATTTCAAGGTGTTGAGATAATCATACGCCTCCTGGGGCGAGCGCAGGTCCGGCTCAGTCACGATCTCAATCAAGGGTGTGCCGGTACGGTTAAAATCAGCCAGAGAACAGGAATTTGAAGTATCATGCACTAATTTACCGGCATCCTCCTCGAGATGGGCGCGGGTGATGCCGATACGTTTTTCTTCTTTTCCGCTTTTAATTTTCAGATAGCCATTCTTGGCCACGGGAAAATCAAATTGGGAAATTTGATACCCCTTGGGCAGGTCCGGATAATAATAATTTTTACGGTCGAATTTGATAAAGGAATTAATTTCCGCGTTAAGCGCCAGGCCAACCTTGATGCCGTACAAAAGAGCTTGGTGATTCAATACCGGCAAGGTACCCGGAAGTCCCAAACATACCGGACAGACATTGGTATTAGGCGCACAGCCATATTGATTGGCGCAAGAACAAAAGATCTTGCTCTTGGTGCTTAATTGCAAATGGACTTCAAGTCCTATGACGGTTTCAAATTGTGACATATTGTACCCACAAATCGTGCCATACAGACGTTGGAATAAATTTTTTCCGCCAAAATGCTAATTGCTACTTACTGATTCCTGGATAAGTTAGGAGCAAAAGCACGCATTTTGGCTTCAAAAATTATTCCAACGTCTGTTTGACGCAGACTATAATTTTGGTTTCTTTAAATGCCACTCTGTATTCTGCTCATACGTATAAGACACACGCAACAACATTTCTTCATCAAACGCTTTGCCCATTAATTGCAAACCAATAGGCAAGCCGCTTTTGGAAAACCCGCAAGGCACAGAGATCGCCGGAATACCTGCCAAATTAGCAGGGATCGTGTAAATATCCGATAAATACATGCTCAAAGGATCACTCACCTTCTCCCCTACTTTAAAAGACACCGTCGGGCTTGTGGGGGTCATGATCACATCACAATCCTTGAAAACCTCATCCAGGTCATTTTTGATCAAGGTGCGCACTTTTTGGCCGCGTAAATAATAAGCATCATAATAACCGGAAGACAAGGCATAGGTGCCGAGCATGATGCGGCGCTTGGCCTCATCCCCAAACCCGAGCGAACGGGTCTCTTCATACATATCAATCAAGGCGTTTTTACGGACCTTTGCCGGTTGGGCGCGCAAACCATAGCGTACCCCATCAAAACGAGCCAAATTAGAACTGGCCTCGGCTGTTGCGACGATATAATAAGTAGCCACCGCGTAAGGCGTATGCGGCAAAGATACTTCCTTGATTATAGCGCCTTGCTTTTTAAGCAAATCAATCGCATCTTCCACCGAGCGGCGCACTTCAGGGTCCAGCCCTTCGACAAATGCTTCTTTAGGAATGCCGATCTTAAGGCCACGCACATCATTGACTAAAGCTTTTGTATAATCAGGCACGGGCTCATTGACTGACGTAGAATCACGTTCATCATAGCCTGCAATAATGTTCATGAGCAAGGCGCAGTCACGCACATCCTTGGTCAACGGCCCGATCTGGTCTAAACTTGAGGCAAAGGCAATCAAGCCATAGCGCGAAACACGACCATACGTCGGTTTTAAACCAACGATACCGCAAAAAGACGCAGGCTGACGGATAGACCCGCCGGTGTCTGAACCCAAGGCCCACATGGCCTCATCCGCGGCCACTGCCGCGGCAGACCCGCCGCTGGAGCCGCCAGGCACGCATTGTAAATTCCAAGGATTGAACGTCGGACCGTAACAGGATGTTTCGCAGGACGAACCAAAGGCAAATTCATCCATGTTTACGATCCCCAAAATCGTCCCGCCGCTTTTCTTGATCCGTTCTATCACTCCGGCGTCGTAGGGTGAGCGAAAGCCCTTTAGAATACGCGAAGCACAGGTGATCTCCTCACCTTTCGTACATAAATTATCTTTGATGGCAATCGGTATTTGAAAATCCCCGGCATAACCCGGCTGAGCGTGGGCCATATGCACATAGGCTTTGACTTTAGGGTCAACAGCCTTGATACGGCCCAAAACAGCCTCATAGGCTTCTTTAGAAGAAGCTTTGCCGGACTTAAATAAATCCAATAATGCGTGAGCGGTCAGTGAGTGCAGGTTCATTCGATGATTAGAGGCACTTTAAAGACAAGGGCTTCTTTACTTATTAATGATGGCTTTACCACGTCAGAGCGCAGAACATTCCCGACAGGCACGGCATGGCTGGTGGGTTTGACATTACTCACGTCGAGTTTTTGCAATTGTTCCACGTATTGGACAATGCCCCCCAGGCTTTTGGTAAAGCCTTCCAGCTTATCTTCAGGCACGTCGATGCGCGCTAAAGCAGCGATATATTTAACATCTTCTTTGCTTATAGACATAGGCAAAATACTATCATCAAAGGGGGGTAAAAACAAGGGTTAGTTGATTTGTACGAAGAGTTTAAATCGCAGCTTTAACACCAAACAAAGATTCTATATCCGCGGGCTGCATGTTAATGATCACGGGGTCGACTTCTGTCATGCCTTCACGCTCGATACGCGCGATCAAGGCAGGGTCCACAGAAACCTTCACCCCGCCGTTAGCATCTTTCGTGACTTGCAAAGCCGCATCCTGCTGGCTTAAATCAATACCGCCTGTAGGATTAATGGTCAATGCTGCTTTGTCTGACCTGGAAGAAGACTGTTGACTGATTCTTACTTTACGTCCAGCCATCGCCCCGTCAGCTGAATCCAACAACTCAGAAAGGATCGCTTCACCTGATGCCTGAAATGGAACTTTATTCAAGAAAACGAATGGGCCGGCCAAATGGATAGCACCATTATAATTCCAAACATCAGCAGATACGATATATGATCCACGATCGTTCGTCTTTAGAAAAACTTGATAAATAGGCGCTCCCGCTATTTTGATCACCATGGTAGCAGCCAATTCTCGACGATCAATCGCAACATCAGATCTACGCAAATTTGTACTAATCTCTTGAATCATCTGTCTAAGCCCAATCATTTCATTCTTATTACCAGTCATTGCCTTGTTGGATGGTTCTAAAAGTGAATAAAATTCGCCGATAGAAATATAAACTCTTCTAACGGGTCTGTCTTCGCCGTAAATGTGAAACTTCAAACTTAAATACTGCGGAAAAATACTCCGCTCCACAGTACTGTTAGAATCATCTTCAAAACGTTCTTTCAGTACTGACAGCTTCATGGAGATAACCGGTGAACCTAGGGCGGTTGACTCATGTATAAGAATATCGCGATCGACAAATCCTAATTCATGCTGTAGTGTTTGAACAAAATCTCCTCGGCTCACCATCGCCGTGTCTTCTTTCGCTGGACCATGTTCTGCTTGAAAGTCACGCATAAATTCAGCAAGTCTGAGAGTATCTTTTATCGAAATACCGCTATACATGCTGATACGCAGGCTTTCTCCTGCGGGGCCTCCAGCTGTTGATGAAAAACCAGACATAAAATGCAATCCTCTTTTCTGCCCTTCTCGCTTAAACTCAGCTGTCAATTGAGGATCCCTCATATGAAATACAACATTCGCGATTGATCTTTCATTTGGATCTTGGATAAATCCTTTATAAAAACCATTTGAACGATCGATCACGGTATAAAGTATGCTTGAACGTTCAATCGCTCGAGCTTCTTGCACACGGATACCCCCATATTTTTCATAAAATTTCAAAATATCCAACATATCTAATTCACCGCCGACATTAGGCGTTACAAGGGTTGGATATTTTTTCCAAAAACTAAAATCTTCTACCGGTGCAGTACCTCTAAAAGCCATCCCTTCTTTGATCAGATCATTACGTATAACGGCCACCGTTAGTCCGCCAGAAGCACCAAGAAATTTCTGAGCCCCGAAGATAATGCCACCCACGTTTTTGTAATCTTCAGGGGAGTAGATTTTTCCACCAGCAATTGATGTCGCATCAATGAAAAGAGGGGCTTTAGTTTTTGGCCATTTGGAAAACCCTAATCCCCCGGATGTAAAATTCTCGGCTATCCAAATATAACTAAGGCTGTCATCATTAGCCTGTTCCGGCGTCAATATAGACAGGGTTCCATCTATTTTTGCCGCGGTGATCTTGATAGTCCCACCATCAGCGGCTTCGGCAACTTTTTCAGCAAATTCAGCAGCTCTTCTCGAAAAAACATCACCCGTGGCGTATAGAGCAGTATGTCTCGGTTTAAGATGCAAGAAATTCCGGGGAATTAAAGCAAATACCATGCTCATTGCGGAAGGTAATAAAAAGATCTCAAAATCCTTAGGAACATTTAACAGATCACGAAGCCTATCCTTAACTTCTTGATGCACCTTTTGAAAATCCGGATGGACATAGGCAGCTGAATTCAAGCCAAAACCAAATTTTAAACCCTCTTGAGCCCTTTTAATTCGTTCTTTCAAGACCTCCTGAGGAATATGAGCAGGGCCAGGAGAAAAACTAACATTAGGGGCCGATTCTAGATCTGGAGTATAGTAATTTTTTAAAAGAGCTATAATAGAAGCTCTGCCCTCTTTCCAATGTGATATTACTCCTTTTGTTCCTTTTGTAATTAACTGTGATACTTTAACATCATATGCTCCTCCAATGAATTCTCCTCCATGAGAAGAAAAAAAGTCTTTGAAATTTTCTATGTTTCTTTCATTAAGCTCTGTATTGCCCAACTCAAAGGCTATTTCTTTTCCTCTTCTATTGCTCAATTGAAAGGAAACTTTCTTATAATTGACGATTCTATATAAATTAATCAAAAGCTCATTCACCTTCTCAGGAGGGACAACAATATCCAAAGAGGTCCTCATCGCCGCGTCCATCATGTCGACAGCTTCATTGATGATTTCTTCAGCAATTTGAGAGTTTCTGGTGGACTCTGTCAGGATCTTTATTGAATGCTTGCGGGCATAAAATTCCCCTCCCAAATTCTGGACCCTATTGTTTAAATAGCCATATATTGGCCATATCGCCTGAGGCGATAATTCACGCTTAACCGTCAGCCAGGCTGCTATAAAAAAGGCCCGCCTTTCAGCCCTGGATTCTACTGTAAACTCAGTGAGCGTATCATCTATGCTTTTATCTCCTCTTAAGATTTCCAATATTGGTTTATAGATCCCCGTGGAACGCAACGGTGATTTGGAATCGCCAATCTCCATCAAAACTTTTAAAATATCCATATCACTGCCAGCCCTGGCAGGCACCGCTGTCTGCCGCAAATTTTCGACTAAATTATTCCCGTCCTTCTCTGCGTCAGAAACGCCTATCGCCGCGTTTTGTTTTTTCAGCAGTTTTTGATTTCTTTTGTCGCTGGCTAAATATCCTGCACCAAGTCCTGCTGCAATTCCGACTGCTAATGGTAAAAACTGGAAGACAATTTGAGCGACAGTGCCATAATGTTGAAAATAAGTCTGAATATCTTGTGTCATTCCTGATGGGAAGGTTATCTCAGTAGCTCCCAAAAAGACAATAGCCAAATACCCTTTCCAATCCCAACCCAAAAATCTCTTCCTCGAGGGATTATCATCCAAGGATTCCAAACGTTCTAATTCTTTGGCATTGCCTGCCTTTGCTGCTAAATATTTCTGTTTAACATATGGCCTATAGTTACTAATCCCTTCCGCAAATTCAAATCCCCCTCCCAATTGCATCCCCATAAGCCATGGCATACTGAAGGGTGTTAGTCCGGCCTTAATAGTCATTGCGATGCCTGTGGTGAGAAATCCGATAGCTGCAGTTGGTAGAATTGACCTAATTGGATATTCAGCAACAGAAAGATGAAGCCTACGATAATATTTTAGTTTATCTTTCAATGTTTTGGCCTTTTTCGCCTTTTCATCTAACCAATCCCCGTATCCTAATCCAACTCCTAATCCAAAAACGGACAATTCATGTATATGTTTAAGATTTTGGTAATCATTAAAAAATGCCAGAAAATCAGATATCATCGCGTCATCTTCTGAATTCGCAGGTTCCAACGCTACAGCGGCATTACGAGCTAATACCTCGGCATCAGCCTCCTTCGTTTCAGCAACGACGGTTTCCCTATATAAACCATTTCGGGCCGCTACTCTTTCAACCTCTGGTAACGACGCTGGTATAAAGCTTAGCATTGCTTCATTACCGAAATACCCACCGGAAAAGTATTTACGCGCTATTGTCCGTTGGTCTCCAGTGTTGGGATCAAAGGAATAGGGAATCTTGTCTTCCTTAATATAGTTAAACACGCCCTTCTTGTACGCTCTTAAATATTGGTGGTAAATCGCTTCATTGGTCGCATTGTCATTCTGGTCTATGCCTTTGACTGTGCCTTTGTTGGCGTATACGCGATTAAGCAAGGCTTGTTTCAAATTACGCTTGAACCATACAGCCAATGCCTGGGCGTAAAAGATCTGGCGCAGGGTGGAGAAATTCTTACCTTCGTTGATCTCTTTTTCGATTTCGGGGAGGATGATTTGGCGAATGATTTGGGAGCCTACGGAATGGATTCCCGCTTTCGCGCTGTTAACGGCATTATGCTTGGCAAGCGATAAATAATCTTCTTCCAACATCACCTTCAGATGACCGCTTACGATAAAGGCGGTTTGGCCGTGTTCATAAACACCGACTCTTTGCGGCACGATCCATACCTTATTAAAAGTGTTCACCGGGATTTGGGTCGTACCGTAGGTTTCTTTGGCTTTAGCATAAACCTTATTCCAAAACGTTTTGCCCAAGGCCTTCTGCGGATATATTAAAGAAGCGGTCAGTTGCTTGAGCATATAATCCTGGGCCAATAGATCACGGCCCATGGCTGTAACACCCAAAGATGCAGGAACCATCCTGTCTTTTTCATAAGGGCTTAAATTGACCCAAATATCTTTATCAGGGATGGTCAAGGCGGCAAAGAAATACTTGATCATGCGCCCAGACTCATCTTTTAAATCTTGTTTGGATAATTTTGATTGGCCGGGGTCAACGATGAAATCAAACAAAAACGGATTGTCCTGATGGACTGTCAGTCCCCTGATCAAGGTCGGCTCAAAACTGGGGCTGACTGAAACCATGGTGCCGACAGCAGGCAGGTCTAAAACGGTCTGGGCAAACAGTGTTTGCGAAGGGACTATTAGAGTAGAGACAAAACTAACGATGACCCACAGACAAAGTAGGCGGCGGAAAAACATAATATCCTTTTTGAATTATATAATTTTTTTATTAGGAAAACGTTTACTTAGAAAGGATAACATATATTCAACAAAAAGCAAATTTAAGACCCCTCTTGGGAGATTTATAACATATTGTTACATAATGACTTAGGAGATATGAAATAATTATTTTGTTATCAAGCCAATAATTATTTCTTTATCGGGAAAGTTTTTCTTTTAAATCATCAGGGATCGGGGTGGGCTTGAACTCTTTATTTAAACAAACCAGGGAAACTTCGGCTTCAACGATCAATCGGCCGTCTTTTTTATCATGGACGGTCTGGTCAAAAACCAATTGCGAGGCGCCCATTTTTTTTAATTTGGCATCACACAAAAGCGTGTCGCCATAACGGGCCGGTGAACGGTAACTGATATTGCATTGGCGCACCACGTAAACAAAACCCCGCTTCTGAAAGGTCTCAACACTTAAGCCCCTCTTTTCCAGGAATTCTGTACGCGCTTCTTCCAAGTAGCACAAATACTGCCCGTAATAAACAATGCCACCGGCATCGGTGTCGTGGTAATAGATACGTTTTTCCATAGAAAAAATTATATCACAAGGCCATTGGAAAGGGCGATGTAATTTGACAAAGTTAAATTCTCCGCGCGGGCGTTAAGATTGATGCCTAAATTCTTTAGTTCACCTTCCAATTTTTCTTTTCCAACCAGACCTTTAAGGGAATTGACGATATTCTTCCGCCGCTGTTGGAAAGCTGTTTGGATCAGCTTAAACAAAAATGCTTCATCAGACGCCGATTCTTGCGGTTGAGACCTCATCACCAAACGCAAAAAACAGGAATCCACCTTTGGCGCCGGCTTAAAGCAAGTATTTTTGATCTTAAAAAGCATTTTGATATCCGCGTAATACTGCGCAAAACAGCTTAAAGACCCGTAATCTTTGCCACCCGCCTTAGCTGTCAGGCGCTGTCCAAACTCTAACTGCACGGTCAAAAAGGCCACAGCAATTTTTGCCCTATCTGTAATTAATTTCTCGATGATGGGGGTGGAAATATAGTAAGGGATATTGCCGATGACCTTGACTCCTGATGGCAAATGACTCATGTCCCATTTGAGAAAATCAGCATGGACGACTTCAAATGGATTCCCGCTTGCGCGGGAATGACAATGTAGCGGTTCGATCAGATCACGGTCAGTTTCTACACAGATCAGTTGTTTAACTTGCGGGGCGATCAAGCGTGTTAATACCCCCTGCCCTGGACCGATCTCCACCACCACATCATCAGCTTTAAGTTCACAGGCCTGAATAATTTTCTGTTGGATACGGATATCGGTGAGGAAATTCTGACCTAGATTTTTCTTAGGACGATAACTCATGCTAATTGACAGGCGAGGTTAAGGGCTGCGAGCATGGATGATGGGTCGGCTTTATTTTTTCCGGCGATGTCAAAGGCAGTGCCATGCGCCGGGGATGTGCGCACAAAGGGCAGGCCGGCGGTAAAATTGACTAACTCTTTCATGTAGAGACCCTTAAGAGGAGCCAGGCCTTGGTCGTGATACATCGCAATCACCCCATCATAAAAACCCCGCTCGGATTCGAAGCAATTGGGCCTTTTTATTCCATCATATGGATTCCCGCTTCCGCGGGAATGACAATGACTCCCATGGAATGCAAAAAAAGTATCGGCAGGCAGCGGGCCTTTGGCATTAATGCCCTGCGCGCGGGCTTGACGGATGGCGGGTAAAATAAACTTAGCATCTTCATGACCTAAAAGACCGCCTTCGCCGGCATGAGGGTTAAGCCCCAAAACGGCAATTTTAGGATCTCTGATCTTAAATCTGTCTTTTAATGTCCTGGCCATCAAACTAATGGAATTAAACACTGCTTTTGTGGTAATTAATTTCGGCACCTCTTTCAAAGGCACATGCCGGGTCACGATGCTCAAACGTACGTGATGGGCAATGAACATCATATCAAAATCCGTGACTCCAAAAGCCCGGGCCAGATATTCGGTATGCCCCACAAAATTCTTACTGCAGCGGCTGACCTCTTCTTTGGACAAAGGCGCTGTTACCAAGGCATCAGCACTACCGTCCTTGATCAAATAAATGGCTTTGTCCAGAAATCCTAACGACCCTTCACCCGCTGTTTTATAGGGAACATCCACGACACCGACCGACGGATGAAGCCTTCCCAAAAATTTTTTATCTCCGATAACAATAAAACGTCCCTCTCGAAGCAGGGACTTGTGTTTAAGGGCTTTGTGGATCACCTCCGGGCCTATGCCGCGAGGATCCCCCATAGTAACCGCAACAATTCTTTTATTTGATCTCGACATAAGCTTTCTGACGCAACTTATCGATCCACTCCTTGAATTTAGCCTGAAATTGATCGTCTAAAAGCTTGGCATAGATCTGGTCTTTGACTTCAGACAAGGCCTGCAGTTTACCCGGCGAGATCCCAATGGCTTTAAAAACATATACCCCATTCTCAACTTCAACCGGGGCTGAAACTTCCTCAAGCGCTAAATTAAAAACTACATTTTCTATTGCATCCACCATTTGGCCCTGCTCAACTTCTCCGACAGAAGAGCTGTCTGAATATTTTTTGAAGACTTTATTAAAGTCTTCGCCTGCCAGCATGCGTGAGCGCGCTTCATCCGCGAGGCTGCGGGCCTCCTGCTTGCTGTGCTTGTCAAAAGAAACAAAAATAGACTCTAAATTCACCATTGGTTTACGGTTAAACTGGCCCTTATGTTTATTATAATAATCGGTAACGTCCTGCGGATTGACAAAGATCTTATCGCGCACTTCCATGTCAACCTCATATTTGACCTTCAGCTGGTCTGTTAACTTCTGCTGCAGGTCGCTGACCGTCATCCCCTGGGCATTAAGCACATTTAAAAATTCCTCTTCGCTGGGATAGCGGCCTTTGATCTCCTTTATTTGCTTGTCAACGATCTCCCCGCGCACTTCTATGCCTTTATCATTGGCCGCGGCCAGGATCAATTTGTCATCGATCAATTTATCCAGGCCTTTTTGCTCATAATCCCCCATGATCTGCTGGATCTCTTCAGGGGATTTATTTTCAACCTTAAGCTGGCTGGCAATGCCTGCTACATATTGACGCAGGTCTTTTAAAGTAATGACATCGTCATTAACAACGGCAATAATACCATCGGTATGTGTGCTCTGGGCATAGGCCGGAGCGAAGGCCGGGGCGAAGGCCATGGATGTCATTAATAAAAAGACAATGGCTAAAAGAATTCTCATTTTAATTCCATCTCCTTTTTAAGATGCTCGACTGATTCTTTCAACAAACGGCAGTACAGGTCAAAACCGATGCTCGTGATAAAGCCATGCTGCTGGGCGCCCAGCAAATTCCCGGCGCCGCGGATCTGCAGGTCTTCAAAAGCAATATGGAACCCCGACCCCAGATCACTGTGCTTTTCAATGGCCTTGAGCCGCTGACGGGTGATCTCGGACTGGAGCTCACGTTTGGGCACGACAAAATACGCGTATGCCTGCACATCCAGACGGCCCACCCGGCCGCGCAATTGATGCAGGTCCGCGAGCCCAAATTTATCCGCGCGATTGACGATCAGCGTATTAGCCATGGGCACATCAATGCCGGATTCAATGATCGTCGTACAGACCAGAATGTCAATTTCAGCTTTGAGGAATTTTAACATAATTTCTTCCAAAAGGCGACCGCTCATTTGTCCGTGGCCCACAGCAACCCGTGCCTGGGGCGCCAGCTTTTTAATATTATTAGCGATGGTATCAATATTATCCACGCGGTTATGCAGAAAAAACACCTGGCCGCGGCGGTCCAATTCCCGCTTGATGGCTTCCTGGATAATGTCTTCATCAAAGCCAATGATCTGGGTTTTTACAGCCAAACGATTGGTCGGCGGGGTTGAGATGACCGACATGTCACGCGCGCCCGAAAGCGCCATATACAAGGTCCGCGGGATGGGTGTGGCTGTCAGGGTCATCACATCTGCCAATAGCCGGAAATGTTTCAGCTTTTCTTTGGATTTGACCCCAAAACGCTGTTCCTCATCGATAATGACCAGCCCCAGGTCTTTAAAAGCAACGTCCTTGGACAAGAGCCGGTGCGTGCCGATAACGATATCCACCTTGCCCTCGCTTGTTTCCTTGACGATCATTTTCTGCTCGAGTTTGGTGCGAAAACGCGACAACATCCCCACCTTGACCGGAAAATTCCCTAAGCGTTTGCTGAAATTATAATAATGCTGCTCTGCCAAGATAGTCGTGGGTACCAAAATAGCCACCTGCTTATGGTCCATCACCGCTTTAAAAGCCGCGCGCATGGCCACCTCGGTCTTGCCGTAGCCGACATCCCCGCAAATAAGGCGGTCCATGGGCCTTGGAGATTCCATGTCCGCCTTGGTATCAAGAGTGGCTTTTAGCTGGTCAGGGGTCTCTTTATAAGGAAAGGTGTTTTCAAATTCTTTTTGCCATTCACTGTCTTTAGAAAAAGCAAAGCCTGCTAACTGGGCCCGCAAAGATTGTGTGCGCAAAAGCTCAGCTGCCAGGAGCCTTAATTTTTTCTCCACCGCCCGCCGGGTGGCTGCCCACTCCTTGTTTCCCAATTTATGCATGCGGGCTGGGCGCTTGGTAAATGAAAGGTACTTTTGGACCAGATGGATGTCATGCTTGGGAACAAATAATTTATCCCCATCCTTATATTCGATGACTAAATGTTCTTCCTTCGTCCGTTGCGACCGCTCCAAGCTTACGCCGTCGGCTCCTTTGGGCCTTTCTTCAAATTCTTTGATGCCGATAAAACGGCCTATGCCGTGGTGATTATGCACAACATAATCGCCTTGCCGGATATCAACGAAATTATTTAAAGGGACATCAGAGGAAAAAACCGACTTTGGAGAAGTTTTGAAGGGTAAAACTAAAACGATGGTGTGCTCGTCAATATTCTCAGCACTGATAGGATCAAAACCATGGATGGCAAGGACGGCATCATCATCCAGGTCCAAACGCAGCGGAATTTCAAAATTAGCCGGATAAATATCCAGCACGCCGCCCCGCAGGGCAAACTCACCTTCCTTAAAAACTTTCGTTACCCGGGTATATCCAAAAATGATGAGAGTTTTAACAACTTCATCAATGTTGACCTTTTGGCCAACGATGAATTCAAGGGACTTGAACATTTACCATTTTTTATTTCCCTGCCACCACAAGAACAGCGGAGATACGATCCACACCGTTGAATAGGTACCGAACAGAAAACCACGGATCAAGACCACGGCAAAGGTATTAAGCACTTCTCCTCCAAAAAAATACAAGGACAAGGCGGACAATGTCGTCATAAAGGTGGTCAAGACCGTCCGGCCTAATGTTTGGTTGATGCTTTCATTAATGACCTCAGGCAGGGACTTATTCTTCATCTTGGGCACATTTTCACGCACACGGTCATAAATAATGATCGCGTCATTAATGGAATAACCTGTGATGGTCAATATGGCCGTGACAACCAGCAGATCTATCTGGCGTCCAAAAATAAGAAGAAGGCTTAAGGTAATAAGCACATCATGGAAAATAGCAACGACCGCTGCCGCACCAAAGGAAAAATGCTTAAAACGGATACCGATATAGATCAGCATCCCCAGCATGGCCAGCACAATGGCGTAAACAGCTTTGACCCGCAGCGCTTTTCCGACGACAGGACCCACCTTTTCTATACGCAAGACCTGGAAGGTATTCTCCGGCATTTTACTTTTTAAAACAGCTACCACCTGGGCATTGGTATCCTGCTGGGTCCGGATGATGACATTGGAAGGAGCATTGGGAAAGGTCTGGATAATGGCATTCTCCACCTTGCCTTGCTTTAGCATGCCGCGTATGGCATCAGCCGTAATGGGATGGTCAAACTTAAACTCCTGGATCTGACCACCGGCAAAATCAATACCGAAAGCCGCATCCTTTTTGTGCATAAAATCAATAGCACCCCAAATAATGATGGTGGCCGAAATAGCAAAACAAATATATTTCTGCGCTAAAAAGTCAATGTTCGGCTTTTTAAAAAGATGCATCATGGGCAAGGCCTTGATGATCCTGTCCGAGATCAGCCAATTAAAAAAGGTGCGTGTGACATAGATGGACGTAAATAAAGAGGCGATCAAACCTGTTGATAAGGTGATGGCAAACCCTTTGATAGGCCCGGAACCGAACTGGAACAGGAAAAACGCGGCGATCAGCGACGTAACGTGCGAGTCAAGGATCGCGGACCAGGCACGGGCATAACCTGTCGTGACAGACGCGCTCAGCGGCCTGCCATTATCAATTTCTTCACGGATGCGCTCGTTGATAAGCACGTTGGCATCCACCGCCATGCCCAGGGTCAAAATAATACCCGCAATACCGGGAAGGGTCAATGTGATCTGTGAGTCCGGCATCAGGATATTAAGCAGGCCCATGCTCCCCAAGATCATCAGCAAATTGATGGCCAGCGCGGCTGAGGCAATAAAGCCGCCGACAAAATAATAAAGGCACATAAAAAACACGATCGCGATACCGCCCATGATCGTGGCCCTGATACCGGCTTCAATGGAATCCTTCCCTAATAAAGGACCGATGGTGCGCTCTTCTTCAACAGTCATGGGAACAGGCAAGGCACCAGTGCGCAAGGCCAAGGCCAAAAGAGACGCTTCTTCAAACTTAAAATCTCCGGTGATCTCCGCATCCCCTGTCAAGATCGGCTCACGGATATTAGGGGCGGATAAGACTTCATTGTCTAAAACAATGGCCAGGCGTTCATTGACATGGGCCGTGGTCAGGTCTCCAAAATCTTTGGTCCCCTTATCATTAAAGTCCATGGTGATCTTAGGCTGCATGCCGGTACGGTCAAAATCCACCTTGGCATCTTTAATGCCTTCCCCATCCATGGCCACTTCTTTGGAGATCAGGATCGGCGTGCCGCCGTCCTTCTTGGCGATCATCAACTCTTCACCATCAGGCACATGGCCGGCCAGCGCGTCCTTAAAATGGGTCTCATCAGCATCAACCAAATGGAATTCCAAACGCGCCACACGGCCGATCATATCAAGGGCCTTATCACGATCTGTAACACCGGGCAATTGCAACAGGATCTGGTTCTCGCCCTGCCGCTGGATCAAGGTTTCAGCCACCCCAAGACCGTCAATGCGGTTACGCAAAACTTCCATGGATTTTAAAACAGCGTCTTCTTTGGCCTGCGCCGTGGGGAGATTATCATTCTGGACCTTTAAGATCAAATGCATACCGCCTTTAAGGTCAAGTCCCAGATTGATGCGTTTATTGATGGGAATAAGGGAAGCAAAACAACCCGCGATAACAGCAAGTATAACAAAAGCCCTTTTACGCAGCTCTGGACTCATTTAACGACCTCAGGTTTGACTTCACCGCTTGTCACTGAAGCAATGGATTCGCGGTCAAATTCAATGCGGCACCCTTCATCCACACGCACTACCACGGTTTTTTCTTTGACGATGGCCACTGTCCCGTGGATACCGGAAGTGGTGATGACCTCATCATTCTTTTTAAGCTTATCCAGCATCTCCTTGGTTTTCTTCTGCTGCTGGCGTTGCGGACGGATGATCAAAAAATAAAAGATCGCGATGATGGGAAGATACATGAACAGAATCTGTGTTAATCCTGACTGTTGAGGCATGAATATCCTTTCTTACTTTGCTTTTTTCATCAAAGACCGGACGGTATCGCTCATCTGAGCACCTTTGGCAACCCATGCCGTGATCTTTTCTTTTTTGAGCGAAAAGTAGGATTTCTTGGCAGGATCATAATAACCCAAGATATCCAAAGTGCGGCCGTCACGGCCTTCTTTGCCGCTCATCGCAACAACGCGGTAATTGTAGGCCTTATTGGATGATTTACCTGCTTTTTGTAACCTAATGCGAACTTCCATGAGTTTCCCTTTCTTGTTTATAGATCCTTCGCCAGTTGGCTCAGGATGACGTCCAACATTTCGTTGGACGTCACTTCACGCATGTGCTAATTCTATAGCCCTTATTTGCGCTTTGGCTTTATTCATCGTTTCTATGTACTCCGCGGCAGGATTGGAATCAGCTACTATCCCTGCCCCAGCCTGGACATAAGCCTTGGCTTTGTGAACCACTATTGTACGTATAGTTATGCAAGTATCAAGGTTTTTCGAAAAACTAAAGTAACCGACGGCCCCCGCGTAAGGGCCCCGTTTTTGGGCTTCCAGACCTTCAATGATCTCCATGGCCCTGATCTTGGGAGCTCCTGACACCGTTCCAGCGGGAAACGCTGCTTCTAAAACATCCAAAGGGTCCCTGTCTTGGGAGAGTTTTCCTTGCACATTACTGACAATATGCATCACATGGGAATATTTTTCAACTCCCATGAATTCTGAAAGCCGTACTGTTCCTTTAACACAGACGCGGCCAAGATCATTACGGCCTAAATCCACCAACATGATATGCTCAGCCTTTTCTTTCGGGTCAGCCAAAAGGCTTTTTACCAGTGCCGCATCCTCTGCTTCATTTTTCCCGCGCCCACGTGTGCCGGCAATAGGCCGGGTCTCAACCAAACCGTTCTCACAGCGCACCAAAAGCTCCGGAGATGCGCCCACCAGCTGCAAACCGTCAAAATTCAGGTAAAACATGTACGGTGACGGATTGAGTACACGCAAAGAACGGTAGATCTCAAAAGCATCGACGCTGATATCCGCCTTAAAACGCTGGGACAGGACGACCTGAAAAATATCCCCGGCTTTAATATGCGCCTTGGCCTTGATGACCATTTTCTCAAATTGGGCCTTGGTGCAATTGGAAGCAACTGATATCTTTTTTGAAGTCTTTTTAGAGACAGGCTTTGGTAAAGGCTTTTGCAGATCAGCGACCAGGGCATCAATGGCCCTTTGGGCGGCCTTATATTTTTTAATTTTCGCGTCCCTGCTGTCTTTTTTGGCGATATGCACACAAGAGACCACCTTGATCGTATGATGACGATGGTCAAAAACCACTAAATTCTTGGCCAGGGCCAAACAAACATCAGGTAATTTCAGATCATCCGTAGTTTTATCAGGCAAACGTTCAAAAAAACGCACACAATCATAACTTAAATACCCCACCATGCCGCCATAAAAACGCGGCAGACCTTTGACCTCCACGGCTTGGTAATCTTTCATCAATTCACGCACCACGGACAAAGGAGAGCCGCTGAAAGAGATCTTTTTTGGTTTATGTTTACCTTTCACAAAACGCAGGACCCGGGCCTCATGGCCTTTACTTGTAAAAACCAGCTCAGGGTCACGGGCAATAAAGGAGAACCGGGCAATTTTTTCTTCGCCCTCGACGGATTCTAATAAAAAAGAATAAGCGCGGCGGGCGGCTAACTTGTAATACGCTGACACCGGCGTTTCCATGTCCCCGGACAATTCTCTGTAAACAGGGACCAAATTGCCCTTAGCGCTCAATTTTAAAAATTCTTCAATAAGCATATTTTGTCATTCCCGCGAAAGCGGGAATCCATTACTTAATCTTCCTGTAAAAACAGCTGCGCTGATTGGTATGACAGGCAGCACCTATTTGGTCCACCTTCATCAAAAGCACATCGCAGTCACAGTCATAATAAATTTCTTTCACGTGTTGAAAGTGGCCTGAAGTCTCGCCCTTGACCCAATAAGCCTTGCGTGAGCGCGACCAATAAGAGGCCTTGCCGCTTTTTAAAGTATCACGCAGGGAATCAATATTCATCCAGGCCATCATCAAGACCTCGTTGTTCTTATAGTCTTGGGCAATGGCAGGGATCAGACCTTCGCTATTGAATTTCAGCTTATCAAGATTGTCACGGGTTATCTGGATCGTCTCTACTTCGGGATTAGCACTCATCGCACATTCACTTTCTTTTGTTTTAAAAACTTCTTAACTTCAGGGACCGGGATCTCACCGTAATGGAACACCGACGCTGCCAATGCCGCGTCCGCACCGGCTTCGGCAAAAACCTGATAAAAATGCTCCAGGGTCCCTGCTCCGCCGGAGGCGATCACCGGAATACTGACCGCCGCTGTCACGGCCTTTGTCAGATCCAAATCAAAACCGTTTTTAGTGCCGTCCGCATCCATACTGGTCAATAGAATTTCTCCGGCCCCTTTAGCTTGGGCTTCCTTGGCCCAACCAATCGCATCCTTGCCCGTGGCCGTGCGCCCGCCATGCGTAAAAACTTCCCAATGATCGCCGACGCGTTTGGCATCAATGGCAACGACAATGCATTGGGAGCCAAACCTGTTGGCGGCCTGGCGGACCAACCCCGGCTCATTGACCGCGGACGTGTTCATGGAAACCTTGTCCGCGCCCGCATTAAGCAAATCGCGGATATCATTGACATTACTGATACCACCGCCGACGGTCAACGGCATGAATACGCATTCCGCGCATCTTTGCACCACATCCAAAAAGATCTTGCGTTTTTCGTGGCTGGCCGTGATGTCCAAAAAAACCAATTCATCGGCACCGGCCTGGTCATAGGCACGCGCACAATCCACCGGATCGCCGGCGTCTTGAAGGTCAACAAAATTGACCCCCTTGACCACCCGCCCGTCCTTGACGTCCAAACATGGGATGATACGTTTATTGAGCATCCTTAATATCTTTGTCTTTGAGGATCTTATAATTCTTCACTGTTTCTAAAGCTGCTTTGACATCAAAATATTGAAGCTCATAAATGGCCTTGCCTGTGATGGCTCCCAACAAATTGGGATGCTGTTCTTTCAAGAGGCACAACTCAATAATATCGTGCGTACCTGAAATGCCGCCCGAGGCGATAACATCAATATTGACCGTCTTTAATATCTCCCGGATGCTTGGGATATTAGGGCCTTGAAGCATTCCATCCCGATGAATATCCGTATAGATAAGGCATTTGATGCCCTGCGCTTCCATTTCATTGGCAAAATCCGTGCCCTTTATTTTAGTGGTTTCCACCCAGCCTCTTTGCGTGACCAGTCCTTGAGAACAGTCCACACTGACAGCGATGTGGTCTAAATAATTTTTAAAAGGTTCTTTCATCAAATTCTGCTCGCTGATGGCTTTTGTCCCTAAAACCACCCTCCTGACCCCGGCATCAATAAGTTCTTTTATCCGGTCTATGCTGCGCACGCCGCCGCCAACCTGAACTGGAATGTTTACGTCTTTTGCTATTCTTTTAATAAGGCCAATATTCTGCATCTCCCCTGTTTTGGCGCCGTCTAAGTCAACAAGATGAAGCCATTGTGCGCCTTGAGACTTCCAGTGCATGGCCACGGCCAAAGGGTCTTCAGAATAATCCGTTCTCTGGTCAAACTGGCCCTGTTTTAAACGGACGACTTTGCCGCCCATAATATCTATGGCTGGAAATATAATTAAATCCGTACTCATTTTAACTCCGAAAAATTCTTTAAGATCTGCAGGCCCGCCTTTTGGCTTTTTTCCGGGTGAAATTGCACGCCCCAAACATTGTCACGCACAACCGCGGAGACAAAATCAATCCCGTAATTAGTGATGCCGGCGGTGATGGAAGCGTCCTTAGGTTTTACAAAATAAGAATGGCAAAAGTACATGTTCTCTTCGGATGAAAGGCCTTGAAATATTTGATTGCCTGCCGGCTGGATTTTGATCTGGTTCCAGCCCATGTGCGGGACTTTCAGCTCAGTGAAACGCTCCACAGCGCCCTGTAAAATCCTTAACCCTTCAGAAAAACCGCCTTCAGAGCTTCTTTCGAATAATAATTGCATCCCTAAGCAAATGCCTAAAAAAGGTTTGCCGTCCTGGATGACCTTGCGGATGGGCCCGGTCAAAGCCAATTCCTGCAGTTTCTGCATGGCGGGGATCATGGCGCCGACGCCGGGCAAGACCACCTTATCTGCTTTTAAAATGTCGCTGATAATATGGGTCACCTGTGCTTTGGCACCGACAGCTTCAAAGGCCTTGTGCACGCTCCTCAAATTCCCCATGCCGTAATCAATAATAGCGATCATATTTCCTTCAGCGGGTCCTGTCTCGGCCTTGATGTTAAGGTGCTCCTCTTGGCGAATTGTGACCCTATCAGCGGCCAGAAAGGTGGTTTCCTTTAACAGATGACTTGAGCAGTTGTCGTCCGCTCCTTAACATCAATTCCGAGCCACCCGCTGCCACAATTAATCAATAATCCCTTTTGTCGAAGGAACTTGACCTTCGCGACGCGGATCAATAGTAGTTGCTTGATCTAAAGCTAAACCTAAAGATTTGAACATTGTCTCCAGGTTTGTGTGCAAATCATCACTTGGATTTTGAATTGTAAAACTTAATGTCGCGCCCAATTTATGAGCAAAACTCTCCATAAAGTGCTCGAAATAAGAGAAGGTATATCCTTCTTGAGTTTGTTTTTTAAGAAGATCTATTGACTGTGTCATAGTAGGATACAATTTATCAGCACCCTCTGTTGCTGCAGTTTTTAATCCAGAAGTATTGATAGAAAAATATCCGCGTCCAGAAATATCAATGACACAAAAGCCAACAGTAGACTCCATTGGTGCATAGGCATAGCCAAAACGTTTGATGCCAGATTTTTCTTTGCCAAGAGCCTCTTTAAATGCATTGCCCAAAGCTATACCAATATCTTCATTGGTATGATGTATATCAATATGGGTATCACCTGTGACAGACAAATCCAGATCAAAATAGCCATGAAAAGCAAATAAGTCCAACATATGATTCAAAAAACCTATTGGAGTTTTGATCTTTGTTATACCAGCTCCATCAACATTAATGGAACCCTCAATTTGTGTTTCTTTTGACTTACGTTGAATCGGAGCTTTACGTTGCATAATTTATCCTTTCAAATCTGTGCAGGCTGGCTTGGCTATACTATTCCCGAAACATTCAGGGATTTTTTGCCGAGAGGTTTTTCCACGTCTGCGAGGAGTTACGTCAAAAATTTTCCAAATGAAGAGAATCTTTAGAAAATTTTTGACGTAAACCGAGCAGACCGGCAAAAATATCCCGTTTCGGGAATAGTATAGCCAAGCCAGCCGTCCATGCTTATTTGAATCTAATATTCACCGATTCCGCGTGCTTGGCCATGCCTTCCAAATTAGCCACCTTCTCCAGCGGCTCGCGGACCTTTTCCAGCGCTTTCTTGCTATACGCAATCACATGATTGGTCTTGGTAAAACTCGACAACGACAGCCCCGAGAAAAAACGCGCCGTGCCCATGGTCGGCAGCACGTGGCTCGGGCCTGCCGCATAATCACCCAACGCTGTCGGACTATATGGTCCTAAAAAGATCGCTCCTGCATGCCTGATCTGTTTGGCAATGCTGACCGCGTTGTTAGTCAGTATCTGCAAATGCTCAGGTGCTATTCTGTTGGCGATCTCCACCGCTTCATCCATGTTCTTGCAATAAATGCAATAACCATTGGCCACGCGCATGCGCACGTTCTTGATCAATTGCTTGGAAGTGCTTAAAAGAATCGACAAACCGCCCACATGTTCCATTTGAGCTTCCAAATCCGCCACCACATAATCCGTATTGCTGTAACGGTTGGCAATGACCACCAGTTCCGTGGGCCCGGCCAACATATCAATGTCCACATAACCGAATAATTGGCGCTTGGCTTCAGTAACGTACATATTGCCCGGGCCTACGATCTTGTCCACTTTAGGGATGGTTTTAGTGCCCAAGGCCAAGGCCGCAATGGCCTGCGCCCCGCCTACTTTATAAATCTCACTGACCTTTAAAAGGTTCGCCACCGCCAGGATATAAGGGTTAACATTACCTTCTTTATTAGGCGGTGTCACAATGACGACACGTTTGACACCGGCAATGATGGCCGGCACTGCTGTCATGTAAACCGAAGAAACCAGCGGCGCTGTACCCGCTGGGATGTAGATACCTACTGAATCCAGAGGCCGAATTTCTTCTTTAAGCAAAACCCCATCGCGGGCCTTGATCTTGCAAGGCTTATGAAGCTGTTTTTTATAATAGGTTGAGACATTATTGATAATGGTTTTTAAATGCCCCACAAATTCAGGCGTAATATTCTGAAAAGCGCTGGAAATCTCGCTCTCATCCACTTTTAGTTGTCTGGCCGTTAATTTGACCCCGTCGAAACGCCGGGTGTATTTAAGCACGGCATCATCACCGTTTAAACGCACATCATCAATGATGGTGCGCACTTTTTCCTCGATATACTTTTTACGCGCCAGCCTGCTGCGGTTATAAAGTTTCTCAATATTCATGCCTGTTTGTTTGATGAGTTTCATAGTCTAGCTTTCACAATCTCACGGGCTTGGATCAGCGCCCCGTCCAGTTTTTGCGGCTGCTTACTGCCGGCTTGGGCCAACTGCGGCTTTCCACCGCCACTGCCTTCCATTAAAGGTGTTATTTGTACCATCAATTCATTGGCCTTGATGCCCCGCGCCACCAGATCATCTGTCACCGAAAGGACGATGGAAGCATTATCAACCCCTTTAGCTGCCAAAATAAAAACCCCGGACTTTACTTTCTGCCTTAATAGATCAGAAAGTTTACGCAAAAGCGTAATATCAATGTTCTCTAAAGAACGGATTATAAGATTAGCGCCTCTTATATCCTCGCCATCTTTGATCATATCATCCACGGAACTCTTAAGTTTTTCAAAATAAACATTTTGTTTATTTTTTTCTTCCTGCTTCATCTGCTGTGCTTGCTCAACGGCTGATGCCTCTTGCGCCTTCTTCTTCAAAAATTCCCCGACAGCAGCATTACCGGTCAGCGCTTCGACACGGCGTATCCCTTGGGCCACTGACCCTTCAGAGACGATCTTCATGGCCTCAATTTCACCTGTTGAGGAAACATGCGTGCCCCCGCAAAATTCCCGGGAATAATCGCCGATAGAAACCACCCGGACCGTCTGACCATACTTTTCCGCAAAAAATGCCAAGGCGCCTTTTTTCTTGGCTTCTTCAAGAGCTAAAACCTCGGTTGTCACTGCGTCTGCCCTGCCGATAAACTCATTAAGCCTATTCTCAATTTTTTTCATCTCTTCCGGCTTGATCCCCATCGGATGCGTAAAATCAAAACGCAAACGGCCTTCTTCCACCAGGGAACCCTGCTGTTTGATATGCGTGCCTAAGGTCTCGCGCAACGCTGCCTGTAATAAATGCGTGGCGGTATGATTGCGCATGATCGCCCAACGGCGAGGCCCATCAATTACTGCCTGCACTTTATCCCCAACCTTAATGCCCCCTTGCTCAATGGCACCGCTATGGATATAAATATCATTGACCTTATGTGTACCGGTCACACGCATCTTGCCGTTGGCAGCCACTAAATACCCGCTATCCCCCACCTGTCCGCCGGCCTCAGCATAAAACGGCGTACGGTCCAAGATCACCTTGATATTTTGACTCTCGCCAATGACTTGAAGCACCTTAGCTTCAGCCTTGGTTTCTTGATAGCCCCAAAATTCCGTCTTAGGCACATCAAGCTTAATACCGGCATCAGTAAACACATCACCGGTCATTTTACTGCCGGCGCGGGAACGGTTTTTTTGCTCTTCCATCAAACGCTTTTCGACTTTCACCGCTTCTTCGTACATATTATGCAGGATCGAATGATTATCTTTGATCATTTTATGGATCAGCTCTGAAGGCAGGCCATGGGTGTCTTTATAAAAGAACATCAGCTTTCCCAAATTTTGGGCTGCAGCTTCGTAATCCACCGCCTGTTCATGTTTAGAAAATTCTGAGATCAATTCCGGTATCTTTTCTTTGATAAGATTAAAAACAGATTCTTCCACGCGTTTAACAGCTTCAGTGATATCTTTCTGTGCAGCCGCGAGTTCAGGGTAAGGCCCTTTCATTGTATCAATGACGGTCTCCACCAAGGTATGGGCCAAAGGACTCTCCACATGCGCCTGAAAAGTAATGTTTGTCACATCCACGATCAGCTTACGCATGACATACCCGCGGCCTTCGTTGGAAGGCACCACACCGTCAGCAATGCCAAAAACAACAGCCCGCATATGGTCAGCAATTATCCGCGCGTTCGTTTCGGAAATGTCCTCTATTTTTGACTTGATCACCTGAAGGATCGGCGCAAAAATATCTGTCTGATAATTACTCTTCACCCCCTGCACCACGGCAGCCAGGCGCTCCAGGCCCATGCCTGTGTCAATATTTTTTGCAGGGAGGGGCTCTAAAACGCCGCCGTCTTTTCTGTTAAATTGCGTAAAGACCAAGTTCCAAACTTCTGAAAAGCGGCCGCAGGAACAATCAGGATCGCAATCTTTCCCCTTGGGACATTTAGGATTGACCCCGTAATCATAAAAAATTTCCGAGCAGGGGCCGCAAGGGCCATTGGGACCGTTGAGCCGCGCATTGGACGGCCAAAAATTGCTCTTGTCCCCTAATTTAACGATCCGCTCCGCCGGGATCTTAATTTCATTGGCCCAGATGCCATAAGCTTCCGCGTCCTCCTGATAAACCGAGACCCACAGCTTTTCTTTGGGGAGTTTTAATTCCCCCGTCAAAAACTCCCAGCCCCAGGCAATGGCTTCTTTCTTAAAATAATCCCCGAAAGAAAAATTCCCCAGCATTTCAAAGAAGGTGTGGTGAAAATCGGTTTTGCCGACAACGTCAAGATCATCCGTGCGCAGGCATTTCTGGCAGGTCGCGGCCCGGGTAAACCCGTCAATATGCCCCAAAAATTGAGGCTTGAACTGCTGCATGCCTGCGGTCGTAAAAAGCACCGTCGGGTCATCCTTGGGCACCAGCGAATCGCTGGCAATAATGCTATGGCCTTTGGATTTAAAGAAGTCTAAGAATTTTGTTCTAATCTCATTAGTTGTCATAAACTTGCATATGTAGACTTTGTAAACGAATTTTTTCGACCACGAGTTGTCTTTTTCCGACAATCTTTTCTAATCTATCAGAAATACAACGCCCTTCGGGCTGTATTTCTGAATCGGTGTTGAAGATTGTCGGGACAACAGTGGTCTTCAAAAATTGTTTACAAAGTCTATCCCAATTTCTTAAGCACCCTTATTGACACATCAGCGTCAAAACCACGCCGCAGTAAGAAATCTAAAACTCTTTTTTTCTTCTTATCCGGATCAATGTCTGGCAATCTTTGCCAGCGCCGCTGGGCTAATTCCAGGACCACCTTCTCCGGGCTATAGCTACCTTCAATTTCAGCTATGGCCTGCTCAATGATCTGCTTATCAACACCTTTGTCTTTAAGCTCCTGAACGATCCTTCTAAAACCAAACGGCCGGGCTAAACGATAATTGATCCAACTTTTCGTAAAAGCCCGGTCGTCTAATGATCCCGACGCTATTAAATCATACACGGTTGTTTCTATGTCCGTTCCAGAAAAACCTTTAATTCCAAGCTTTTCTTTTAATTCCTCAATACTGCGCGGCCTGATCTTTAAAAACCGTAAGGCTGCGGCTTTAACACTTTTAGCCATTAAACTTTAGGCTTGGCCTTGATCTTCTCAATGACCTGCTTTTTGATCTTATGCATGACCTTAGAATTGTCCTTAAGATGCTTACGGGTAGCTTCCCGTCCCTGGCCGATCTTCTCATTTTCAAACGAGAACCAGGCACCGCTTTTCTGGATGACCTCATGGGTCACGGCCAGGTCCAAAATATCCGCGGCTTCAGAAATACCTTCTTGGAAATAGATCTCAAATTCCGCTTCTTTAAAAGGTGAAGCGACTTTATTTTTGACCACCTTGGCCTTAACGCGATTGCCAATAATATCTTCACCTGACTTGATGGATTCAATTTTCCTCAGGTCAATACGCACCGACGCGTAAAATTTCAACGCGCGCCCGCCGGTGGTGGTTTCCGGATTGCCGAACATGACACCGATCTTCATGCGGATCTGGTTGATGAAGATCACACAGCAGTGGGATTTGCTGATAGCCGCGGTCAATTTACGCAAAGCCTGGCTCATCAAACGCGCCTGCAAACCCATGTGCGCATCCCCCATCTCGCCTTCGATCTCCGCGCGGGGAGTCAAGGCTGCCACCGAGTCAATGACAACCAGGTCAACCGCGTTGGAACGCACCAGGGTTTCAGCGATCTCTAACGCCTGCTCACCGGTGTCCGGCTGTGACACTAAAAGATCATCTAATTTGACACCTAAAGTCTTGGCATAATTAGAATCAAAGGCATGTTCAGCATCGATAAATGCTGCTACCCCGCCACCTAACTGCAATTGCTTGATAATACTTAAGGTCAAGGTCGTTTTCCCGGATGATTCTGGGCCATAAATCTCGATGACACGGCCGCGGGGAATGCCCCAGACGCCTAAAGCCAGATCTAATGTCAAAGAGCCCGTTGGGATCACAGGGATATCCGCTGAAATATTGCTGTCCATACGCATGATCGAACCCTTGCCAAACTGCTTTTCGATCTGTGCCAAAGCTAAATCCAAAGCTTTTAAACGATTGTCGCGGTGAGCATCAGCTGCTTTGTCACCGGCTGTTTTTTCGATCTTTTCTGTTACTGTTTTGTCTTGAGCCATGATCCCTCCAAATAATTTAAATCATTAATAAAGCTGAAAATTATACCTTGTCGGGGGTTATATTGTCAATTCCGTTTGGGATTAGTCCTCTTATCGGACACTCCCGGGGGTCGGAAGCTTTATGCGCTGTTTAGTATACACTGGAAACTAATTTCTGCAAAGAAATTTGACTAGTGCTACGCTGGCAATGGCCGCGGTCTCAACCTTTAAGACCGTCTCCCCTAAAGACACCGGCACACAGCCGTGTTTAATGGCCAAAGCCACTTCATCAGGGGTAAAATCCCCTTCCGGGCCTATGAAGATGGTCACCGGTTTTTGCTTGTCCGCCTTCAAAAGCACTTGCGCAATATGCTTCGGGTGATGATGAAGCGAAGGGAATACATGCAAGCCATTAGGGTCCAGGTTTTGCAAAACTTGGGGTAACGGCATCATGGGATGGACCTGCGGGACCCTGGATCTTTTGGACTGTTTGGCAGCATTGACAGCCACTGACTCAAAACGCTTGAATTTGCCCGGCCATTTATCATCACTAAAGACAACTTCCGTACGTTTGGTTTTCAAAGGGATAATGACATCAACACCTAATTCCGTGCATTTTTCAATGATGAACTCAAATTTCCCTTTTTTAGGGGGCGCGCAAGCTAAAATGACCTTAGCCTGTGTCTCCTCATTTTGCCTGACCGTTTTGACCCGCGCATGAATGGCTGCTTCATTAACTTGCTCAATAACCACGTCTGCCTGTTGGGAGCGGGCATTAAAAATCTGGACAAGCGAGCCTTTTTTCAAACGGAGAACATCCTTGATATGATGGATCTCATGGGTATCGGTAATGACAACGGAAGGTCTGGAAAAATCAGCGTCCTGGCAATAAAAACGATACATATTCTCGACCTTTGAAGGAAAATTGGTGGATCGGAGCGGGATCGAACCGCTGGCCTCGTCATTGCGAACGACGCGCTCTCCCAAACTGAGCTACCGACCCTTGTTGCCACAATATTTAAGGGGTTATACTATCAAAAGGCAGGAGTTTTGACAAGCCCTACTGCCGGATCGTCCAGAAATCGTCGGCCGAGCCTTCGAGGTAGGCATAGGGCATCGTGAAATAACCCGCCTGCCCCCACTGCGGCCCCCAGGAATTGCGCACGATAAAACGTTTTTGTTTTTGATCATACCCCGCGGCCATGACCGCGTGCCCGCCCAGCGCCCTTTCAGACTTTTTAGGCATAGGCGCAATACCGGTCTGGGCCACCTTCAAACTTTCAAAACTTTCATAGACGGTAAAACCAAAGACGAACGGAAAACCTTCAGCCAGGCAATTGAGCATCTCGTCGAGCGTTTGAAGGCGATGGTAACTGCTTATGCAATGCTTGAGGCCTTCCTTATAACAGGCAACAGTGGGTTTACGGGTAAATTGGGATATGTCATAAGGCCAGCTTGATTCCGGGCAGACACCGTACTGAGCAAGCACCTTGATGCCGTCACGGATCATGGCACCGGAGTCAAAACCAATTGTCCCCTCGAGCGCGCGTTCATTATAATAAATAAAAAGCCGGCTGACGTCCTTGTAGGTTTGACCGCTGACTTTTTCTAAAAACTGCAAATGGCCGGCCAGGGCATTGGCCGTACAGCTGCCTAAGCGGCCCTGATTTTCTATGGGTGAGTCTTCACTTCTTAGATCTACTTTGAGAGGTAATTTGACTTTCGGGGCGATGGCACTGTACAGGTAATCCCTGTGGTCAGGCCTGTCCGGGATCCAGCCATAAGATTGAACATGTTTCATGGGGCCTCCTGTGGTTATTCTATTGCAAATTCGATACCCTGCATGCCGCAGAGAGCGGCAGGCGACTACATGCTTACTTGTGTCGGAAAAGCACTTCCTGATACGGTCACATTAGGGTTATTGACTGGATCTGGAGCTGAAAAACAAGTTGCAGAGTCATTAAGACAATTCTGGATGGTAATAGTAAATAACAATTGTCCGTTACTATTGGTAAATACCGTAGCTATGCTAAACGCCGTTCCCAGAAACTGTGCCGCAGCTAAACAGCTTCCACCAGCTCCCCGATAACCATTGGGATCAGTAAGATTATACGCCTTATTACAATATTTGATTTGAAACCCAACAGGATCAAAGACATAACATAACCAGGTATCAGCGCCATTATTCTGGTGTATGCAAAATGAATTGTTATTCGCGGCCCCCATCTGGGCGCCGATGAGAATGCCCAGATCGGCAACGGGCGGCCCCCCCGAAGGAGTAAGGGTAGTTGCGCTGCCGACAGCCAAAGAAGCATTATTAATGATGTGATTTAACGTGGTCTGCGTATCTGATCTGACTAAATACCGCTGGCCATAATCCTGGTTATTATTGCTAAGCACGGAATTAACAGCGAATATGCCCAATACAACGACAGTAACAAGCACTAACGCAATGATCAACTCGAGCAAGGTATAAGCTGTTTTAGAAAGGACTTTATTCATAGGGCACTCACCAGCTTATATTCAAAACAACCTTACGGGCAATGTCAGCGCCACAGGAATTGTTAGGGCTGCCATCCCCGCAAGAGACCGTGTAGTTCAAGACCGGGTTTGCACCCCCGTTGGCAGCAGTCAATGATGAAGGCCAGCTTAGGACCGTCGGCAAATTGGCCTGGGACACCTGATGGGTCCCTAATTGTAAATCAAAAGTCGTACAATTGCCGCTGCAAATGCCATAAAAATTTGCGCTTGACTGCGCATTGACTGAAGAACGCAAGGTCTCAAGCACCTGCTTGCCAAAAATAGCTGCCGTCAACGCGTTTTCCTTGTCAGCCACCGGCTTTCGTACGGCATTCAAAGTGGCGAAAAGCCCTCCGATGGTAATAATAAAAATGATGGATGCCAATAATATTTCCAATAATGAAAAAGCCGTATTATTTAAATTTGTTGTCCGCATAAGCTTTATGGACACCAATTAGCATTACCTGCCGGTGCCTGGCAGCTTGGATTTACTTCTCCGTTTAAGTTGATCGGGACATTCAATGTCACCGTTATTAAAGGAAGCGATGAAGCAATATTTCTCGTTGCCGTACAGGTAAAAGAATTGTTCGGGCATTGATATAGATAAGTGCCGTCATCCTGGATATTCAAAGATAAATTAGTATTGATATCAGCCAGGGTATCCGCGCAAGTGTTGGCACCTGTGTTGTAGCAATAATTACCGTTGTTATTATAATAATTTTTCTGCGCACTATAAATAGCCAATAAATTATTCTGGGCATTTGCCGCCCGCGCCTGTTGCATGGGTGTATTATAATTGGGGAGAAAAAATGCAACAATAACGCCTATGATGACCAAAACAACAATGATCTCCATTAATGTAAACCCCTGCCTGTGAAGCGCCATACATGACTCCTTGCTACGGACAAGTGCCCGGGGAACACGATATATTGCCATTGGCATCCACCGTCACTGTATTCACCAAACCTGAAGTTACTGCTGGGTTATTAGCCGAACAGGCCCCTGTAACGGCACACGTATAATTAAAACCATCATTCACAGAGGCCATCGTCAAAGACAAATTTGAATTAATAAGGCTGAAATCATTGACCACCCCGCCGGCCGAAGCGTAATACGCGCCGCTGTGGTCTTCGGAATATTTTTGCTCTCCGGCACCAATGGCCCTTAAATTATTTTCAACACCACGCACCCGGGAATTATGTATTGAATTGTAATAATTGGGAATAGCAATGGCAATAAGGACTGACAGGATGATCAAAACAATCAGTATCTCTATGATGGTAAACCCTTTGCCGGCTGCCATCTGGCCCTCCTGATAAAAAAAGCCCGCCACAATTCTATGGCGGGCTTTTAGAAGCTGATTGCTAAACACTAGCAAACGTTTGCATATGCTCCAACACCAGGAGCACAGGTAAAAGCACCGGTTGTGGCCCTGGTTATTGTAAAAGCAGTATTACCAGCCCCATCTGTACCGGTAAGCTGATAGGTTAAATTGGCTCCAGCAGCCGTTCCAGCAGCATTAGCGAAACCAAAGGTAATACCCTGGATCGAAGCCGCAAGGTTCTGTCCAGCCAAGGTACAAGGAGCAGTATTGGCGGCCGTAGTAGAGTTTTGCCCCAAGCATGATTCCAAAACAGTTTTATACGCGTCTGCTGATGCTAAGGCAGCAGCGGCTTTACTTCTTGGAATATTGGAGAAAAGGTTCGGCAAAGCGATGGCTGCCAAAACACCGATGATGATCAAAACGACGATAATTTCTATGAGCGTGAAACCACTTTTATTATTTAAGGTTTTCATGATATTCTCCTTGTTAAACATATTTATAATATAACTGCAACCTTCATATTAAGTATACCATGCCCAAGCGGGGTGTCAAACATTCGAGTAAGAATTTTTAAGGGTCACTGCGCATGGGCGCCGCCCTGGCCAAGCTTGAATAATGGAAGAAAGATCGATATGACGATAGTGCCTATGATGGTGGCCATAAAAACGAGCATAAAAGGCTCAATAAGGGTCCCCAGCCGTTTCATAAAAACTTCGACATTGCCCTGGTAAAACTCAGCCACATGTTTAAGCATTTTGCCAAGTTCTCCGGTCTCCTCCCCGACCTTGATCATCTGGACCGCCATCATCGGAAAAAATCCCGACTCCATCAGGGAGTCAGCCATTCCCTTGCCTTCGCGCACCCCTTCGCGCACCTGGGTCACCACCAAACCACAGGTTTTATTATTGACCATCTTTTCCGTGATCTCCAGGGCGTATAAGATCGGCACCCCGCTTTCGATCAAGATCGCCATTTGGGCCGCGAAACGTTCGGTAACGATCAATTTAGTGACATCACCGACTATCGGCAAGCTAAAGAGTATTTTTTCAAATTGCAGCTCGCCCATAGGGGTTGAAAAATAAGCTTTTAAAATAAAAAATAAACCAACCACCCCTCCAATAATATATAAAAGATACTGCTTTATAAAAGCAAAAGTAGCCAGAAGGCATACGGTCATCAGCGGCAATTGGGCATGCATGGAGCTAAAAATGTCTTGAAATCTAGGACCCACCACCAGGGCAAAAAATACGATAGCCCCGATACACACCGTAAAAAGGATCGCGGGATAGACCAGGGCCGAAATAATAGCTGATTGGAACGCGGATTCCTGCTCCACGTGATGGGCCAGTTTGTTGAGCACCAAAGGCATTGTACCCGACGCCTCTCCTACCTCAGCCAGGCTGATCCAAAACTGGCTGAAAATTTTAGGATGCTTGGTCAACGCGGCGCTTAAGGAAGCCCCTTGTTCAATATCACCACGGATCTTGGTGGCCGCCATAAACAGCTCTTTGCTCTGGATCTGGGACAAAATAACGTCAAAACTGCGCAGCATGGTGACCCCGGCTTCCAGCATGGTCGCCATTTGACGGGACAGGACCAGGAGGTCCTCTATTTTAGACTTGTCATGATCAAATCTCTGGACCGTCTCTTTTTTATCGGCGGCCTTACGGGCAGACTTTTCCTCGAGCTGGCGGATATTAACAATGAAATAGCCTTCACTTTGCAATTTTTCAACCAGGGCATCTTCGCTGAGGGCTGAAAAAGTATCTGTCTTTGTATTGCCTGTACTGTCTTTTACTGTATAAAAGTATAATGGCATAAGAAATACCTAAGCAGTTGTCACGGCCAAAACCTCGTCCACACTGGTGATGCCGTTCTCCACTTTTTTCATACCCGCCTCAAAAAGCGTGTCCATTTCATTACGCCTGGCCGCGTCCCTAAGTTCATTATAACTGGCAGAACGCGAGATCAAATTGCGGATATCATCATTAAGGGCCATCACTTCCGAAACAACAACACGTCCTTTATAGCCGGTATGACTGCATTCATCGCAGCCCTTGGCACGGTAGATCAAATCGCTTTTGACCTTATAGCCCCCCACCACCAAGCCATTAGCTTCGTAGGGTTCTTTGCATTTAGAGCAAAGCTTGCGGGCCAGGCGCTGGGCCACTATCATCACCAGGGACGGTGTCAGCAAATAATGGGGCACCCCGATATCTATCAAACGGGCGATCGCGGAAGGAGCATCGTTGGTATGCAGGGTAGAGAGGACAAGATGTCCTGTCAAAGCGGCACGCAAACAGATCTGGGCGGTTTCCAGGTCACGGACTTCGCCCACCATGATGATGTCCGGGTCCTGACGCAAAAAAGCCCGTAAGGCGCTGGCAAAGGTAAGCCCGATATCAGTGCGTACCGCCACCTGATTGATCCCGTCAAGCTTGAATTCGACGGGGTCTTCGCAGGTCATGATATTCAGGCTGGGATCAAAAACTTCATTTAAACAGGAATACAGGGTCGTTGATTTGCCGCTTCCCGTCGGGCCCGTAACAAAGAACAGGCCGTAAGAACTTTTTAAGGCCTTGCGTATGGCCTCCAGTTGTTTTGGCTCATAGCCCAAATTGACAAGTTCGAGCTTAACAGCTCCCTTGTCCAAAAGACGCAAAACAGCCTTTTCTCCATGCACCGTCGGTATCGTGGAAACACGCAGGTCCACCACCCGGTCTTCCAGCTTGGCGGAAATGGCCCCGTCCTGGGGCAGGCGCTTTTCCGCGATGTCCATTTTGGCCAGGATCTTGATGCGTGAAACAATGGGCAGGTGTAAATGCGCCGCCGGAGGAGGTATTTGATACAAGACCCCGTCAATGCGGTAACGGATCTCCACCCTGTCTTTAAAAGGCTCGATATGGATATCACTGGCCCTTTCATCAATGGCTTGACGGATGACCAGGTCAACAAGCTTCACGATGGGGGCTTCTCCGGCCTTGGCGATCAAGCGGTCAATGCTCAATTCTGAATCAGCAGTGATCCCTTTTTCTTCCACCTTGCTGGTGCGCTCTCCCTCCACAAAACTTTTCTGGAGGGCCTGGTCCAAAACAGTACCACCCTCCCTTTCTCCCGCTTCCCTGCCGGTCACGTAAAACTCATCAATGGCGCGCGAAAGGTCTGTCTTGGTGGCAATGATCAAATTCAGGTCACACCCCGTCAGGATCTTTAAATTATCCAAAACAAAAAAATCCAGGGGATCAAATATGGCGCAAGTCAAAGAATTCAAATTTTTACTTAAAGGCAGGACCAAATTTTTTTTGGCAAAATCATAACTCACTAATTTTTCCAGGCCCTGGTCATGTTTCGGTTTAAGCAGGCCGGACATATGGGAAGCGAAAGGCACTGATAACTGGGAGCCCAGGGCAATGGCAAAATCTTCTTCTTTGATCGTGCCCACCTGGATCAAAATTTCACCAAGGCGGCTTCCTTTTTGCTGCTTCTGTAAATTGACAGCCTCCTGCAGCTGGCTGTCAGTAAGCAGTCCCTGCTTGATCAAAATTTCACCGATCCTGATACGTGCCATAGGTCAGTTATTTTTCGTTTCGTAAGTGTTTAAGCTATCGTTAATTTCCCGGGTGTGGTCCTCGGCATCCTGCAGGTCCAAAGCTGCCTGCGCCAAAACCGATGAATTGTCCCCTTTAAGGGCCGACTGATTAGAGTCGTCAATGATGTGGGGGGTAAGAAAAATAAGAAGTTCGGTTTCATTTTTCGATTTGGTGGTTGAACGGAACACTGCCCCGATCAAAGGTAAATCCCCCAAAAAGGGAAGCTTGGTCACGGCTTTTTCATCCGCATTTTGCATTAATCCGCCGATCACCATGCTCTGGCCGTCTTTAAGCTTCAAAAGAGAATCAGAACCGCTGGTCACAGGATCATAAATTGACCCTTGGTTGGAACCGGCAGGCGGCTGGACCTTGGATAATTGGACATTAATGTACTTAGGGGAAACAGCCAGGGTAATTTCACGCGTCAATAGATTGGCCTGGGGCGTGACTTTTAAGATCACACCGGTTGTATAACGTTCCGGAGTAAAGGTCGTCTGAGAAGTACTTGTTGTTGTCGAAGTGGCGGATTGCTGGATACTGATGGCCTGGTCAGTGGATATCTGTATCTGGGCAGTCTGGTTATTTAAAGTCAATATCTTGGGGCGTGCCAGGGTGCGGGCATTGGTGGTGTTGGCTATAAAGTTCAAGGCCGCTGTCAATCCAGTGGCGCTAAACGATCCGGGAGTAATGGGACCACTCGAACTGGAAGAGGAACTGGAGCTCGAGCTGGAGCTCGATCCGGAACTGGAAGTATTACTACCTCTGCCCAGACCAAAGGGATAATTTTCAGATATTGATCCTCCCGTAAAAGTCAAAGGAGTCGCGCCATAGGTGATCCCCAGCGAGTCCGCTGTACTTTTAGTGACTTCCAGCATTTCCACCTCAATAAGGATCTGCGGTATCGGCACATCCAGCTTGGCAATGGTGCTTTCGATGATATCAAACTGCTCCGGCACGTCAGTGATGATCAAACTGTTGGTGCGGGTATCTTCCACCACCTTACCCAGCGAAGAAAGGGCATCTTTGATCACTTCTTCCAGCCCCCCCGCTGAAATACCAGAAGAAGATCCCCCTGCTGCACCCGAACCGGAAATAGTGGAATTTAACTTTGATGCGGACACCGTGGCATATTTAAGCTGATAAACCCTTGTGATCCTGACCGTTTCCGTTTTACCCTTTGCCTTGATGACAAAAACACTGCTGTCCTTCTGCATTTCATAAGTCAAACCATTCGCATCCAGTACTACTTGTAAAGCCTGGTTTAGCGGGACTTTATTAAGATAAAGCGTTATTTTTTTATCTGCCACATCATGGCTTGCTATAAAACTCAGGTTTGATTGCCGGGAAATAATCTTGAGCACATTGATCAAAGAAGCGTCTTTAACGTCAATGAAAATAGTTTTTGAAATATTAAGATCGGGATTTAAAAAGCGGTCCTCCATGTCCTCGGACCAGCTTCGAGCGCCTCCCCCCAGAAGGAGCACGACCCAAAAACATATCGTCAAGATAGATTTAAACATATTATTAGATTAACGAATAAACGACGGCTAATCAACCTTTAAAAAGAATTTTTTACCCTTAAACAATAACCTGACACCCCTTTTATTCACCGCAATGACCCGGGCACCCTCGATCAATCCATGCAAAGGCACGACCTTGTCATTAATGATCGCCTGACGTATGCCTTTACCCACAATGACACCCTGCAGATCAAGTGTGGGAAGCTTGACCATAGGCTCCTTGACCACCACTTTGACCTTGGGTGGCTTAATGACACGCCTTATGGGCGCCTTGGGCCGGATGACCGGCTGGCTGATAATGACCGGCTGCGGGAAGCCATCTTCAAAGGGACTTTTGATACTATCCAATTCCTTCATAAATGCCTGGTCACGGCCCGGCGGCTCATCAGCCCTGAGTGAATGCGGGCAGCCCAATAACAATATCATCAGAAAAAATAATTTTATCATGAATGAATAAGCACGGCAGTGATCTCTATATTAAGAATGATCTTTCCATTTTCTTCTTTACGCGCAAACCATGAATCAACCCTTAAAGGAAAATCAGAATTCTCTATCTTTCTTAAAAAAAGCGCCATGTCTTTAAAATCACCGGACAGCGCGTCAAACCTGACATTGATGGCATCATATAAACCCATGTCCTTGCTCTCGGCAGGCGAAAGAGAAGTAATGGTAATATGGTGTAATTTCGCGTAATCCGAGATCAGCGTAATTAATTCAAATTCATTGAGTTTTTTAGGCAGGGAGGATTTAAAATTATTAAGGTCCTGGACAGCCGCATCACGGGCCTTGAGGACCGCGATCTTCCCCTGCGCTTGGGCGATCTGGACGCTTAAGCCCTGCTCCTTGACACGGTGATCATTGAACATCCAGCCCACTGCCAATAACGACCCTATGATCAAGGCAAACTTTATCACCGGATTGATGTGCTCACTTAAGAGTTTATTCAGCCCGCCGAGATCAAGGTCCTTAAGGGAGCCAAATGAAGAATTTATTTTATCGAGATTGAGCATAGGATCTTAGGAACAATGGATATTAAATTTCGTGACTTGCCTGCCATCAACATCATCACGGCTTAAGGAAACCAGGCCAACACTTTTAATGAACCTGGACAATTCTTTGTCATGCTTAAAATCTGAAAATATCCTGTTAACAACCGCTATTTCTTCATTAGGGTCTTCTTTAAAAACATTCCCGATCATATTGATGGTCACATGTATATTATCAGCGTCGCCCTCCTCATAACCTATATCTAATTCTTTAAGCAGCGCGCCTTGGGGCAAGTGGGACGCTACCCTAAACAAAATTAAAACCATATCGCTTTTCGTCCTGATTTTCTTATAGGCAGCAAGCTTGGTCATACTGCTGCTCAATTCGGTTTGTACACTGTCCACAGGCAGATTCAGAGAAGCCCCCAGTTTGGAAGATAATTGGTCATATTGCTGTTGGGCAACTTTTAATTGTACCTGAAAAAGGGCATACACGCCCACCAAAGAGATCACACAGATCAAAGATACAAATATGATTTCTTTATAGGACTTGAGAAACCCGACCAGATCACTTTTAAGTTTAGACTTGGGGACCTTATCTCCAAAAAAATTAAACCCCGAGAGTGCTGCCAGGGGCGGCTCAAGACAAGCCCCCATGGCATAAATGGTGTCCATGTCGTCACTAAGAGCATCCTTGGACAGGAGAGGAGAAACTTTTCTTAATTTTAATTTTAACTCTGCCTCCAGGGCATTGAGCAGGTCCTGGCCCGCCGATTCCGCTGAAAACAGGAGCTGCTCCATCTTCTCCCCCCTGAATTGCCTCGCGTAAAAATCAAAAGAATTGGCCACTTCATTGACGATCCTTAAGTTCAACGTTTCTACGGAGTCATTGGCTTTTTCTATCTGGGAATGGGGACTAATGGAAAACTCACGGATAAACTGCGGTATTCCCTGGTCGATAAAACAAATGTGCCCTGAATTCTTGTCCAAATTTAAAAAAGGAAGATGGTCTGTGGGCTTGATCTCTTTCTTGAACAACAGGACCTTGGCCAGGCTCACCACGCACGGCTCTCCATAAAAAACCGTAACGTTGACCTGCTTTAAAATACGTTCATACCGGGCCAGGGACTCTTTGCGCACGGCAAAAAAAATGATCTGCAAACGTCTGGTGTCATTTTCCACAAAAGGGACCGTATGAAAAACAAAGGCCAGGTCCTGGATATCAATGGGTAAATATTTCTTGGCTTCAAATTTGACCGCGTTGTGGATATCATCCTGCTTGACAAAAGGGATGGCAAAAGAACGTAAAATGACCTCTTTCATGGGCAGGGAAACATAAAAAGAACCGCCCACGATCCGGTTATCCTGTAACATTTTTTGGAGGACCGCGGTTATTTGGATCTCTTCGGTAAAATTAGAACTGAATGGTGATGTATTATTGGTTTTTAACCCCAATGGTGCGGAAATGACATGAAGGGAAGCATTTTTTTCAAACTCAACGAGCGTTATCTTCTCTTCATCACAGAAGAAACCTATTTTTTTTGAAGAAGCCATGGTACTTTATTAGACAATACGGGGCGAAGCTTGTCAACGAGATTCAAGAATTATTCAAGAATTATTGGAAGGTGTCGTAATTAGCAACGACACTATACGGGGTGACGCCACTGCCAGGCGCGCCTGAAGTTATCGTAAGATTATAAGTTCTTCCATTCATTGTAGTGCCAACAGCAACGCCCCCCGTCATACCCGAAGAATACGCGTTCCAAAATATCCCTTTAGCCAGCTGGTCGGAAACGATCTGGTCGATCTGCTGCTGCGCGTAATTGGTCTCATTCATGCTTTGGGTCAATATGCCGACACTAAAGATCATGATAATGATGGCCACCATCAGGACAATAAAAAGGACTATGCCAGATTCATTATTGATCTTTTTGAGCTGAGGAAACATTGTGATAACTCCCGCAACGGGGGCAAGCCCCAAGTACTTTTTTAAAATAATCAAAATACAGATAGCCGCAAAAGCCGCACTGCCGGAAAAACTCGCGGTCACCCAAAACTTCCGTACTGCCTCCACTTAAAGTATAGAACACCCAGCCGGCAATCACAATCCCTAAACTTAAAGTTATTCCAAGGGCCACAATGACATTAAAATCCCAGACGATCATTTGGAGGGCTCCCTGAGTGTCGTCCAATGGTTAAAATAAGATGCTTCGAAGTGGTCTAAAACAAATTGATTTGACGTTAAAGGCCCTGCCCCCCCGCCGGTGTCTTGGGCCGGAAGCGCGCCTTGATAGGTAAATGTCGCGGGAGGCCTTGGAAAAGGAACGGAAAATCCCACCCAAACGGCACTTAAGCCAACAAGATGGGCCAACAAGACACCTGTAAAGACCTTAAAGGATCGTGCTGACATTGACATTTGCTCCTGAGATCCCGCGGCATAGATCGAGGATATCCGCCACACGCCCCATGGAAGCTTTGGCGTCCGCCTTGACCATCAACGTTTCCTTATAAAAATTCCCCTGGGCTAAAAAATGCCTGAGTTCATTTAAAGTGACCACGTGATTGTTAATGTAAATAACATTCTCACTGGTGACCGTGATCACGGTCCCCTGCCCCGAGGCGTTGACCGTCCCTTCTTTAAACAAAGGAAACTCCATCTGCACCCCTGAAGGCCTGGCAAAGATCGTCGTGGACATGATCAATATCACGACCGTCAAAATAAAATTAATAAACCCGACCGCCAATATCGGATGGAAGATATTTTTCATTGGTCCTCCCTTTGGCGGTCCAGCTCCGAGACCGCTTGCAAGGTCCCGATGGCCTCGCTGATGGTTTGCTCAAAGACAACCACCAGGTCATTGACACGGCTTACGGTGAAACTATAAATAGCAAAACTGACGATCCCCACCGATAATCCTGCCGAGGTCACGATCATGGCCTGCCAGATCCCCGAGGACATATCACCCAGGCTCAAAGGATTAAGGGCATTGGAACGCATCTGGGCGGCATGGAAAACAACACATAGAGCGGTGGTTGTCCCCAGCAGTCCCAGCAAAGGGGCCGCGTTAACGATAAAGCCAAGCAAATTCAAACGCTGCTTTAAAGCGTGGACCTCAAAACCCGCGGCCTGCTCCATGGAGGCCTTGATCAGATCAGCCGAGGACCCGAACTTCATCAGGCCCGCTTTACAAATATTCCCAAGCCCCAGAATATTTTCTTCACAGATGCCCAGCGCGTCCTTCATGCGGTTTTCCCGCACGGCTTTAAAAAAAACAGGTTTAAATTTCCTGATGTCCTGCTCGACAGCATTTAAAAACAAAAATTTCTCAATGCCCACGGTGATGGCCACGATGGAAAGCAATAATATCGGCCACATCATCGGGCCCCCTTTTAACAATATCCCCCATGCATTAATAAAAGAAACTGTCATAGCCCCCTCATCTTCCCTGCGTTATTTTTGATCCAGTCCAGCCTTTCCTGCGCAAAGGTGGCTTCTGGAGTGTTTAACTGGAGGATCTTTTGATAGGTGACACGCGCACCCTCCCAGTCCTTGCCTTCTTCATAAATTTTGGCGACCCGCAAATATGCTTTCACGTCCCATGCCTGTTCATTCGGATAAACTGCCGGTATTTTTAAATATTCCGCGATCGCATCCTCGGTGCGGCTCATTAATTCCAGGGTGTCTGCCAGATTAAATTGTATCTGGGCGCGGTCGATCTGGCCTTTTGGGCTGGCCAAGGCATTTTGATAAACATCAATTTCCTTTTCGTAATCCTGCGTGCTGCGGTAGAGCTGGCCTAATTTTAAATAGGCCTCACCGGCATAATCCATTGATGTGGCAATGATGCTTTCATAGGCCGCGATGGCCCTCTGGGGATCAAGGTCTTTGGACATGATCCCGGCGATGGCAAGCCTTGTTTTCCCTTTAAGGGACCCATCGGCGGCTGAGATCGACCGGTACTGTTCCAGGGCATCGTCGGAATGTCCCTGGATCTCGTAAGCCTGGCCTAATTCATAATGGACCTGGTCGATCTGCGGGGAGGCGGGAAATCCGTCAATGATCGAGCGGTAATATCCAATGGCAGGGTCTGCGTCGGCATTCTTCAAATAATACTGGGCCAGCCACAAAAGGGCATTGAATTCCGCGTCGGTCTTAGGGTATTTATAAACGATCAGCTTAAACCTTTGGACGGCTTGGGATTCCTGCCCCAATTCAAATTGGCATTTGGCAATGCCGATATCGGCATTTTGGGCGATCCCCATATCATTGGGATATAGCCTCAGGATCTTCTGGAAAACTTTCAGGGCCTCTTCCGGCTCTTTCAAATTTAAATGGGACAGGGCCAGGATATAATTGGCCTCGGGGGTAAATTCACTGGGACGCGTCAGGTCCTTAAGATAACGCCCCATCATCTCCACACTTGCCTGCCAATCCCCTTTTTTAAAACTGATGACACCCATGTAATAATCAATGTCCTCAAGATATTTGCTGCCCGCGAAACTGTTTTGCAGAGCTTTAAGGTCATCAAGCGCGGCATCGACCTTTTCCGACTTTAAAAAAGCAATTGTCTGACGGTAAAGCACATAATCCATCATCCCGTTGCCAGGATACATTTTCTTGACCCGCTCGTACATCCCGGCAGCGGCATCCCATTGGCCGCTTTCCTGGGTCACGTCCGCCATTTGGATCAAGGCGTTGGCACGGACCTCCGTGTCAAGAATATGGTCAAAAACCTCCTGAAAATGGTTGATCGCCGCTGACAGGTGCCCCAATTTCAATTCACACCATCCTAAACCGAATTGGGATTTTTCAAAGACTTCAGGGTCTTTCTGGCCGGACAAACGGAAATAATCCGCGCGCGCCTCATCATACCTTTTAAAAAGATAAAAAACATTCGCCCGTCCCAAATAGCCCTGGGTCCAATGCGGACTTTGAGGATAATCCTTAATGAAATCCGTAAAAAGCGCCAAGGCTTGTTCCAAGGCCCCCTGCTCATAGGCCAGATTGGCCTGGCCTAAGATGACTTCTTCCTCAGATAAATTTTTGGCCTTGCTGAAATTCTGGGCCTTCTTAAAAACGTTCTGGGCTTCGTTCAATTTACCTAATTTAATATAAGCCCACCCCTCGCCCGTTAAAGCCGCCAGCTTTAAGGGATCGTCGCATTGAGGATCCAGGACTTTTTGATAAAAACCCGCCGCAGGGGTGAATTGGTTAAGATAATAAAAACTCTCGGCAATATTAAAATTGACTTCGCACAAATGGGCGGATTTGGGATATTTAACAACGAGATTCTGAAAATCCGTTATCGCGTCCTTGAGAAGGCCGGTATTATAATCGCATTCCGCTGCTTTCAAGGCAGCGTCCTCGCTTAATTGATGGGTGGGAAATTGTGATGTCAGGCGGGAAAAAATTTCTTTAGCCTGATCAAATTTCTTCTCCTGAAAAAAAGACCAGCCTAAAGAATAGTACGCCTGCGGCACATAGGCGGATCGAGGGAAATGGTCGATCACTGACCGGTAATCGCGCTGGGCATCAACTAAACGGTCCTGTTTTAAGTAGGTTTCCCCCCGCCAAAAAAGGACCTCGTCTTTATTGTCCGCCTGCTGGCTTAGGCCTTCAAATAAGTCCAACGCCTTATCGTATTCTCCGCGCAGGAAATCACATTGCCCTAATAATAATTTGGCCGTGGATAAACTGGGGCTTTGCGGGTACTTGACTAAAAAATCTTCCAGATACCTCGTGGCCACGTCACTGAACCCGTCGTTAAAAGCCTGCTGGGCCGCGGACAAAAGATCGGTTTCCGTGCTTTGGGCCAAGCACCGGTACGGTGTGCAAACCAAGGCGATAAGCAGATAAACACAAATGAAATACCGTTGATTCATAAGCAAATATTATATCAAGATTATCAGGATTTGTTTAAGAATTGTTTAAGGTATTGGCCTGTGTATGAGGTAGGATGTTTAATTATTTCCTCAGGCGTACCGGCAAAGACAAGATGCCCTCCCTTGTCGCCGCCGTCAGGCCCAAGATCAATGATGTAATCAGCACTTTTGACAACATCTAAATTATGCTCGATGACCAAGATCGTGTTGCCGCGGTCAACCAGGCGCTGCAAGACTTGCAGAAGTTTATCCACGTCAGCAAAATGCAGGCCAGTGGTGGGTTCATCCAGAATGTAGAACGTGCGGCCCGTGGCCGGCTTGCACAATTCGCTGGCAAGCTTGACCCTTTGGGCCTCGCCACCGGACAAGGTTGTGGCTGCCTGCCCCAAACGGATATACCCTAAGCCCACATCATTCAGTGTTTGCAAGACGATCTTAACGCGGGGAATACTGTCGAAAAGTTCCACGGCTTCCAACACAGAAAGATCGAGCACATCCGCGATATTTTTGCCCTTAAATTCCACTTCCAGGGTCTGGTCGGTGAACCGTTTGCCCTTGCAGACTTCACATTCCACATATACATCCGGCAGAAAATGCATTTCAATTTTCTTGATCCCGTCCCCGCCGCAAGCCTCACAGCGCCCGCCCTTGACATTAAAACTAAAGCGTCCGGGCTTGTACCCCCGCATCTTGGACTCAGGCAATTGGGCAAACAAGTCACGGATATCGCTAAATACACCCGTATACGTCGCTGGGTTGGAACGCGGGGTGCGGCCGATGGGCGATTGGTCCACCACGATGACCTTGTCAATGTGCTGGATACCTTCGATTTTTTTATACTTCCCCGGGGTCACCTTAGTCCCATATATCTTATGGACCAGGGCATTATGAAGGATATCTGTCACCAGGGTGGATTTGCCTGACCCTGAAACACCGGTCACACAAACAAAGGTGCCCAGCGGGATGCTGACATCCACATTTTTTAAATTATGCTGGGATGCCCCGGTGATTTTTAAAAAATGGGTATCAATGATATTCCGGCGCGCAAGCGGCCGCTGGATCTGATAATCACCAGCCAGATACTGCCCTGTCAAAGATTCTTTGCATTTCAAAAGCCCTTCAACTTGGCCGGCATAAAGCACTTCTCCCCCATGCTCACCGGCGCCAGGGCCAAGATCTATCACATAATCCGCGCGGCGGATGGTCTCTTCATCATGCTCAACAACGATCAAGGTATTACCCAGATCACGCAAGGCATGCAGGGTGGCTAAAAGCCGGTCATTGTCCTTTTGATGCAGGCCGATGCTGGGCTCATCCAAAACATAGATCACCCCGACCAAACCAGAACCGACCTGGGTGGCCAGGCGGATGCGCTCTGCTTCCCCTCCGGACAAGGTGGCGCTGCGCCTGTCTAAACTTAAATACTCGAGGCCCACATTAATGCAAAAATCCAAACGGCGATTGATCTCTTTTAAGATCTCCTCGCTGATGGTTTTTTGATCTTTACTTAAGCTTAAATGGCTAAAAAAATGTTTGGCCTCTGTAATGGAAAAAGCTGTCAGTTGAGCTATGTTCTTGTCCGCGACCTTGACAGCCAAAGACTCTTTTTTAAGACGCAGGCCGTGGCACTCGGGACAAGGCGACTCTGACATGAACGAGGCTATTTCTTCTTTGAGCCAATCACTGTCAGTTTCCCTGAATAGGCGCTCCAAGTATTTGATCACCCCTTCAAAGGGCTTGTCCCAAACTTCGTGATCCACGCCGTAAAGAATGATCCGTTTAAATTTTTTATCCAAGGCGTTAAACGGCAGATGGGGATCTACCCTGTAAATATGGGCGATCTCCCGCAATACCGCGCGGTAATACATCATGTATCCGCGCTGGCCTTTTTTCCAGGGAGCGATGGCATTGACCCAGGGCTTGGAGGTATCCGGCACGAGGACCTGGGGATCGATCTCCATCTTTGTGCCTAGGCCATTGCATTCAGGACAGGCACCGTAAGGAGTATTAAAAGAAAAAATACGGGGCTCGATCTCACTTAAAAATGTCCCGCAATCCGCGCAAGCGTACTTCTCACTGAATATCTGGTCGGGCTTCTCTTTGTTGAAATCCACAATTACCATGCCCTCGCCGGTCTTTAAAGCTGTTTCAACGGAATCGGACAATCGCTTGCGGATATCAGGACGTATGGTGAGCCGGTCAACCACCACTTCAATGTGATGGATTTTATATTTATCGAGCTTAAGAGTGTCCCCCGTCTCATGAATTTTACCGTTAACGCGCATGCGGGCGAAACCGGATTGGGCAACCTGCTTTCCTATATGACGGTATTCTCCCTTGCGGCCGCGGACCAAGGGGCTCAAAAGATTGATCTTTGTCTCTTTGGGCAAACTCATAATAGTGTCCACGATCTGCTGGGCACTTTGCGCTTCGATCTTCTTGCCGCAGGACGGGCAATGCGGGACGCCGATACGGGCGAACAAAAGGCGCAGGTAATCGTAAATTTCTGTTTGGGTAGCAACGGTCGAGCGCGGATTGCGGCTGACGGTTTTTTGCTCGATGGAAATCGTCGGAGAAAGCCCTTCGATATGTTCCACCGCGGGCTTTTGCAGCTGGTCTAAAAATTGGCGGGCATACGCGGACAAACTTTCTACGTAGCGCCGCTGGCCTTCGGCATAAATAGTATCAAAAGCCAGGGACGATTTACCCGAACCACTCAAACCCGTAATGACCACGAACTGATTACGGGGAATGGTCAGATCAAAATTCTTAAGATTATGCTCCCGCGCGCCGCGGATGATAATATTATCTGATTTCATAAGCGCTTATTGTATATCAAAAAAAGAAAAGGGGACACTTTAAAGTGTCCCCTTTTTACTGCAGTACTTAGTTATTTACGCTTCTTGGTGCCTTTTTTCTTGGAAACTTTCTTGGCGGACTTTTTCTTCTTTGTCCCGCCGCGGACCATCTTGGCGCAGGAAATATCGCCGTTTTTATCGATAAAATAAAGATACCCTGTTTCTCTTTTGATACCTACCTTGGCGACTTTCTTGGGGCTTCCGCCTTTTTTGGCGCCGCGGGCCATCTTGGCACAGGAAATATCACCCTGTTTATCAACGAAATAAAGGTGTCCCTTTTCTTTCTTGATGCCAACTTTAGCAACTTTTTTGATTGCCATACTGTTGTCCTCCTTGGTTGTGGTTGATTTATAGTTTCAGGTACCTATTTTGACTCCCTGAAAATATTCTTTTAGAGTACGTATTGCCGAAAGAACTGCCAGATAAGAAGTTTTAGGATTATCCGGGCAAACGACATTCTCTGTTTTTGTCACCATCCGGCCAAACTCCCCAACCACCTCGATCTCATGCGAATTGACCTTAAACTCCGGTGAAGTGGCGATACGGATACGCAATTTATCTTTTGCATTGGAAGCCAGGGCAATGGTTGCTGCCACATTGATATTTTGGGGAAAACATTTAACAGCCTCACGCACATTGCCGTCAAAAAGAATGGTTTCCTTTTTGATCTGCGATAAATTGATACGGCGTTCCTGGACATAGGCATTATCCGCAAATCCATAAACAGGCTTGCGGGTCGTTAAGGTGATCTGGTCAATGCGCTGCAGGCTGGCGGCTTTAATGGCATCAACGCCTGCGATCGCTCCTGAGGGAATAAGCACCCTGACACCCTGCTTTTGGGCTAATTTCAAGATCGAGGCGCCTTCAATGAACTTACCGACACTCATCACTAGCACGTCTTTTTTAGCTAATAACGCCTGGCGCACCAACTGGTGCGTATCCGGGGCATTAACAGCCTCGACAACCAGGTCGCTGCTGACCAAAAGCTCCTGATAAGATCTTTTAACGACATTTTTTTGGGGAATATGTTTTTGAAGCTTTTGGGCTTTTGCAGGATTGATGTCAAAAAGGGCTGAAACAACCGCGTGATCACTGCACTGCGTCTTGATGCTCTTGGCGATGCGTGAGCCGATGGCCCCGCAGCCTAAGATGCCTACCCGGATTTTAGATCTTCCTTGCGCTTTTAATGGGAACAATGACATTATCAATAAGCCGTGTTCTATTAAAAAATACTGCTAACGCGATCAGGACCCTGTGCTTCAGCACGCCTACAGGCTCGAGTGTGCCTGCATCCACACATGCAACGTATTGAATCCTTCCGCTAGACTGCTGGGTTATGATCTTTCGGATAGTACTGATGATCTTAGGGGCAGAACGCTCCCCTGCCTGAATGCGCCCAACGGCATATTTGAGCGCCCGGTATAAAACAGGTGCTTGGGCGCGCTCTTGTGGTGTCAAAAAAATATTGCGAGAGCTCATGGCCAATCCGTCTTTCTCACGGGCTGTCAGCACCACACGGATATTAACCGGGAAGTCTAAGTCCGCAACCATCTTGGAAAGCACTGCCACTTGCTGCGCGTCTTTCTGTCCCAAATACATCACATCCGGCGCCACCATGTTCAAAAGCTTGGCCACGACCGTCGCCACTCCCTTGAAATGACCGGGTCGGTATTTTCCGCAAAGCGTGTTGGAAATTTTTTCTACGTCGATGTATGTCAAATAGCGATTTGGATAAACGACATTATCCGACGGAATAAAAAGAATGTCAACATTTTCTTTTCTGATCATGGCGCGATCGCGTTTAATGTCCCGAGGGTAAGTCCTCAAATCTTCCTTGGGACCGAATTGTTTGGGGTTGACATAAATACTGACAACACAAATATCGCATTCTTTTTTGGCACGGCGCATCAAGGACAAATGCCCTTCATGAAAATAGCCCATCGTCGGGACAAAGCCTATTTTTTGACCTTGGGCCCGGGCCTTATCCAATTCTTTTCGCAGTTGGGTTATGGTTTTAATGACGCGCATAAGGCCGGTTCTATCTCTGCTAATGGTTTCATCACAAAGGAACGCTCCAGCATCCTTGGATGAGGTATTATTAATTGCGGAGTGATCAATTTAATATCATCGTACAATAAAATATCAATGTCGATGACGCGAGGCCCTCGGAATATTTTCTTGACCCTTCCTAACTTGCGCTCAACGCCTCGCGTGATAACAATTAATTCTTCAGGGGAGTGATACGTCTGTGCTTTCAAAACGGCATTAAGGAATTTACCTTGAGGCGGTGCTTCGAGCGGATCGGTTTCGACAACTGTTGAGAGTTTCACGGCATTAACACCACAGACTTTGAGCTCTTCAACGACCTTGTGGATATTCTCAAGGCGATCGCCTAAATTAGAGCCTAATGCAAGATAGACGGTAGGCATTATAATATTTTTGCTAAACGAGCAACGGCTTGATGAATGCGATCAGTGGGCAGGGTCAAAGACATGCGCACATAGCCTTCTCCTGCTTTGCCGAAACCTACGCCCGGTGTTACCACGATATCCGCTTCATCTAAAAATGCTTTTGCACAGCTCATCGAATCGTTGAATTTCGCCGGCAATTTGGCCCAGACATAAAACGCGGCCTTAGGCGGCTCTATCTTCCAGCCTATGGCGCGCAAGCCGTTGATCAAGGCGTCCCTGCGGGTTTGGTATTCAGCGCGCATATCTTCAATATCGCGCGGGTCCATATTTAATGCCGCGATACCGGCGTATTGAATGGCATTAAAAACACCCGAGTCACAATTTGATTTGACCTTTGCCAAAGCAGACACCAGCGTCGGATTACCGCAAGCCCATCCTAAACGCCAGCCGGTCATGTAATAGGTCTTTGAAAAAGAATGGAATTCAATGGCAATATCCTTGGCTCCTTCTACTTCCAAAATACTCGGCGGCTTGACGCCGTCATAATAAACCTCGGAATAAGCCAGATCTGAAACAATGATGATCCCTTTGGCTTTGCAAACAGCCACCAGGTCCTGATAAAATTTCTTATCTGCTGTGGCCGCGGTGGGATTATTAGGATAGCAAACGAATATGGCCTTGGCGCCTTTGAGATTTTCAATGTCTTCCATCTTGGGCAAAAAGCCGTGGGCATGTTTAAGCGGCAGGTATTGGATCTTGCCGCCGGCAAAGGTCACTGCTGCCTGATACGCTGGATAAGCTGGCTCGGTCAAGATAACCTTGTCGCCAGGATTAATGATCCCTAAAGGCAGATGGGCAATACCTTCTTTAGAACCGATCAAAGGATAAATTTCCGTTTGTGGCTCTAATTCCACCCCAAAACGATTTTTAAACCACTTGGCGATCTCTATGCGTAGCTGCGGGACACCCGCGTCAAAAGGATAATGATGATTGTTAACGTCTTCTGCCGCTTTTTTAAGCGCGTCAATGATCACCTGATGGGTGCGCTGGTCAGGGTCGCCGACACCTAAATTAATGATATCACGGCCGGCGGCAATGGCCGCGCGCCGGGCCTTGTCAATTTCCACGAATAAATACGGCGGTAAAGACTGCAGCCGGTCCGAATATTCAATTTTAAATGAAGTTTCGCTAGACATTTATTTTAACCCCAATACGTCCTGCATATTAAACAGGCCCTTTTTCTTTTTAGACAAAAATTTTGCAGCAACCAAGGACCCTTCCGCAAAAATATCGCGGGTTTTGGCGTGGTGATGGATAGAGATCAGGTCCACCGGGCTTTCAAAGGTGATGGTGTGATCGCCGATGACCTCTCCTTCACGGATGGAGGCAATGTCCTGAACCATGACCTTGGCATATTGTTCGGCAATGTCCGCCATGGTCTTGGCAGTGCCTGAAGGTGCGTCTTTTTTGTGCACATGATGTGTTTCACTTAAAGTGATCGCGTAATTATTGCCGGTGATTTGAGCCGCTTGACGGATGAGGCCAAAGACCAGGTTAACGCCCACCGACATATTAGAAGAAAAAACAATGGCGATCTTGGATGATGCTTTTTTAATTTGGGCGATCTGCGGCTTTGATAAACCCGTGGTGCCGACGACCATGTTGACCCCATACTTCTGACAAGACTTCAAATGCGCCATCGTGGCTTCAGGCGTGGTGAATTCAATAAGGACCTTACTTCCCTTTAATGCCGCGTCTTCAAAATTGACCGGGATATTGTGAGACAACAAGGGCACATCAGGCCGGTTTTTATTTTCTAAAAGCGCGGAGATCTTGAAAGTCTTATCAAGAAGCGCGAGCGCGGTGATGCGCTGGCCCATTCTTCCCTGGCAGCCGGAGATCGCAAGTTTGATCATTTTCTTATCCTTTAATTAATCCGTAAACTTTTAATGCTGTTTTTAATTTAGCTAAATTAGCATCTTCCATTTCACACATCGGCAAACGCATCGCTGAGGAACACATACCCATCAGCGACGCTGCCATTTTGACCGGGATCGGGTTTGTTTCAATAAATAAGGCCTCGATCAACGGAAGTAATTTTGCATTAATAGCCTGGGCACCAGCCTTATCACCTTTATTAAAAGCATTCACCAGTCCTGCCACATCCTTGGGCACAATATTGGAAGCCACTGAAATAATACCAACACCACCCATGGATAAGATGGGCAAGGTCAAGGCATCATCCCCGGAGATCAGCAAGAAATCCTTAGGACAAAGCTCTTGGATCTTTTTCATTTGTTCCAGATTGCCTGAAGCTTCCTTGACCCCAATGATATTTTTGATCCCGGCAAGCTTGGCCATCAGGTCCGGTTCAATATTTTTTCCCGTCCGCCCGGCAATATTATAAAGGATGATAGGAATATCAGCGCTTTCACTGATCGCTTTATAGTGCAAATAAATACCTTTATTGGTCGGCTTATTATAGTACGGGGTCACAACCAGCACGGCATCCGCGCCGACCTGGGCCGCGTGCTTGGTCATGTGCACGGCCTCGCTCGTGGAATTTGAACCAGCCCCCGCGATCACAGGCACCCTTTTAGCAACGGTTTGCACACAAAGATCAATGACATGTCCATGCTCTTTTTCAGACAGCGTGGGAGACTCCCCTGTTGTCCCGCAAGGGACCACGCCATGGATGCCTTGCGCAATTTGCCAATCAATGAGTTTTTTATAAGCCGCCTCATCAATGCCGCTTGAGGTAAATGGCGTTATCAACGCTGTGAACGCACCGTAAAACTTTTTTCTATCCATTGTAGTAATACTCTCCTTTGGCGATCACTCTCGCCGATCCCTTAAGCCACACATTGTCTATCTTAAACCCTTCATCCAGATCAAAAGTAACTTCCAAGATTTCTTTACTCGCTGTTGATACCTTCATGAAGGCGCCCTTTTGTTTTTTGACCTTGGGGTTATCATGCAAATAGGCGATCAAGGCTGAGGCCACTGCCCCGGTGCCGCAAGCCAGGGTTTCCGCTTCCACCCCGCGCTCGTAGGTGCGCACGGAAACCATGCCACGACGCGTATGCTCAACAAAATTAACGTTTGTTCCGCGCGGCGCAAAACGCGGGTGATTACGGACCAAAGCGCCCAAGCTATTAGCATCCACTTCCTGCAATCCGTCAACAAACACGATCGTATGCGGGACGCCTGTATCAATGTAATGCACTTCCAATTTTTGATTGGCCACGGTGATATTCAGGTTCGGCCGGTAATCTTTAGGATTGGACAAACGCACACGGGCGATCTCACCTTTGGCTTCAGCCAAGATCTCGCCAGCCAGGGTTTCCATGCCGAATAACGCTTTGGCCGGTTTAAAATTCGCCACAATATAGGCAGCCATGCAGCGGGCCCCATTGCCGCACATCTCCGCCTCTGAACCGTCGGCATTGATGATGCGCATGCGATAATCTGATTTGGCAGACTTTTCCAGTATCAAAACACCGTCAGCACCGATGCCGTTCTGCCGCGAGCACACAGCTTTGGTGAATTTGGTATGATCCAAACCCTTGCGCGGTTCAATAATAATAAAATCATTGCCGGCACCGACCATTTTTACGAAAGGAATATTTACCATTTAACGATCTTCTCTCCACGCATCAAGTCTTTGAATGTTTCGCGCTCTTTAATGATCTTAAATTTATTACCCTTGACCATGACTTCCGGCACGCGCGGACGCACATTATAATTGCTGGCCATCACATAACCGTAAGCGCCGGCGCTCATCACCGACAGCAAATCGCCTTTGGTGACCTTAGGGATAAGCCGGTCATGCGCGAAAAAATCCCCGCTTTCGCAAATGGGGCCCACCACATCACATTTTTGTTTGGCAGCCTTGCTTTGTACCACCGGCACGATCTCATGATAGGCGTCATAGAGCATCGGCCGGATCAGGTCATTCATGCCGCCGTCCACGATCACGAATTTTTTGACGCCATTGTCCTTGACGTAAAGGACTTTAGTGACAAAAATACCGGCATTGCCGACAATGAAACGCCCGGGCTCCATGATGATCTTCAAGCCTGTTTTCTCTAATATGGGCACGATCTTGTCCGCGTATTGCTGGGCGGTCTGCGGATTTTCGTCCTTATAAATGATCCCCAATCCCCCGCCGATGTCTAAATATTCGATCTCTATCCCGTCAGCACGCAGTTCGTCAATGAAGGCAACTACTTTTTTAATGGCCCCCACAAAGGGCGCTCCTGAAGTGATCTGGGAACCGATATGGATATGCACACCGTTGATCTTCACGTGACTGTATTTTTGCTGGGCCTTGAAGATCTCACGGGTGGTACGCAGGTCAATGCCGAATTTCTTTTTTAAAGAGCCGGTATTGGTGTATTCGTGCGTTGGGGCCGGGACATCAGGATTGATCCGCAACGCTGCCTGCACCTTTTCGCCCATTTTCATGGCAATGCGATTGATCTCGGCCAGTTCCGGTTCGGACTCCACATTGAACAATAAAATACCTGTTTCAATGGCAAAAGCGATCTCTTCCTCGGTTTTACCAACGGAAGCAAAGACTATTTTCTTGGGGTCTGCCCCGGCCATCAAGGCTTTGCCTAATTCACCAATGGAAACAATGTCAATGCCGGCGCCTAAATCCACCAGGCTTTTAATGACACTCAGATTGCCGTTGGATTTCATGGCAAAGCAAATGATAGGATCAAGTTTGGCAAAAGCCTTCTGGATCTTTAAAAAATGATCAGTGAGCGTCTTGTAGCTGTAAAGATAAAAAGGCGTGCCCACGCGTTTGGCGATCGCCGAAACCTTTACATCTTCACAACAAAGCTCGCCTGCCTTAAATTCAAAATCATGCATGTAACTTCTTACCCCACTGTTTGAGCTGTTGGGCAACTAAATTTGGATTCGTCGAGCCCAAAGAAGATTTAATTTTAACAGACATTTCGGGATTGAGAAGTTTTTTTACGTCTACATCGAACGCCAAAGAATACTTCTTTAACTCCGCAACACTTAATGAAGAGATGGCCTTGCCCTGGTCTAAACAATCACGGACCATCCGTCCTAAAATATCATGCGCATCGCGATGGGAAACACCCTTTTTGATCAGATAATCCATCACATCAACAGTAAAAAAGCTTTCGTCCCATGTTCTTTGAAGGGCGCTTGTCTTTTTGACCTTCATGGAAGCAAAGATCTTGGCTAAAACCAAAAGCATTTTCTTGGTCGTATCAACACTGTCAAACAAGGCAGGCTTATCTAACTGCAAATCACGATTATATGTCAGAGGTAATCCCTTTAATAAAACATGGATTTGGGTTAAATTCCCCACGATCTTAGCAGAACTCCCCCGTATCAATTCCAACACATCCGGATTCTTCTTGTGCGGCATAATGGATGAGCCGGTACAAAAACTACTGTCAATATCGACAAGATCGAATTCCTTGGTGGCCCACAAGATCAGGTCTTCGGCCAAACGGGAAAGATGTGTTGCGGTCGTGGCGCAACAGCTGATCAACTCAACAATGAAATCCCGGTCAGAAACAGCATCCATGCTGTTGGCTGCGACCTTACTAAAACCAAGGAGCTTAGCGACATAGGCACGATCTGTTTTAAGCGATGTGCCAGATAAGGCACACGCCCCTAAAGGCATTGCATCCGTACGCTTGGCGCAGTCAAAAAGGCGGGTTTTGTCCCTCTCGAGCATCTCGACATAGGCCAGCATATGATGCGCTAACAATACAACCTGCGCTGCCTGCAAATGCGTATACGCCGGAATAATGACATCTTTATTTTTATTCGCGAACCCCAGAACAGCTTTTTGCAACTGAACAATGGCTGCTGTAAGATCAGCCATTTCATCCCAGCAATAAAGCTTCATGTCCAAAACAACCTGGTCATTGCGCGAACGGGCTGTATGCAATTTATCCGCGGACTTACCAACGAGCGCTTTAAGCCGATTTTGGATATCCGTATGAACGTCCTCGGCCTTGGGGTCATATTTAAATTTGCCTGCTTCGATTTGCAGAAAAATCTTCTTGAGGCCAACGATGATCTTCGCCGCGTCCGTTTTCGGGATGATCCCCTGCTTACTCAACATCTGGGCATGGGCTATTGACCCTACGACATCATACTTAGCCAAACGATGGTCATAGCTAATGCTGAAAGTAAATTGATCAGCCAACGGATCAGACTTCTTATCGAATCGTGCACCCCAAAGTTTAGACATAATTTTTCCTTGTGTTAATACGGCATGCCCCAGATCCGGATAAAGCCTTCGGAAAGTTTGGGATCAAAAATATCTTTGGCGCCGTAGGTTGCTAATTCTTCTTTGTAACGGGAGAACTTGGATTTGCGGCCAACCACGTTACAGCTCCCCTTTAATAATTTCAAACGCACCACACCGCTGACGCGCTCCTGGGTCTTATTGATATACGCGTCTAATTGCTGCTTTTGCGGGGTTTCCCATAATCCATAATAGGTCAACTCGGCATACTTAGGAGAGATCAATTCCTTATAATGCAGGGTTTCACGGTCAAGCACCATGGCCTCTAATTCCTTGTGCGAAGTGATCAAAATGGTCCCTGCCGGATTTTCATAGATCTCACGGGACTTAATGCCCACCAAACGGTTTTCCACCATGTCTACACGACCCACCCCATTGCGTCCGCCGATCTCATTGAGCTTGATGATCAAATCCACGGGCTTATACGCCTTGCCATTGACTTTCACAGGAATGCCCTTTGCGTATTCAACCTCAACGTATTCCGGCTTGTTCGGGCATTTGAGCGGGTCCTTGGTCATTTTATAAATTTCTTCCGGCGGCTCAACCCAGGGATCTTCCAGGATGCCGCATTCAATGGAACGGCCATAAAGATTGATGTCCGTCGAGTAGGGGCTTTTTTTGGTGACATCGATCGGGATCTTATGCTTATGCGCGTATTCGATCTCCTGATCGCGGGTCTTGAATTCCCATGTGCGCAAAGGTGCCTGCAGTTCCAAATCCGGAGCCAGGATCTTGGCCGTCACCTCAAGGCGCACCTGATCATTGCCCTTGCCGGTGCATCCATGCGATAAGGTGGTGGCCTTTTCTTTACGGGCGACCCATACCTGATGCTTGGCGATCAACGGGCGTGACAAGGCCGTGGCCAAAAAATATTTCCCTTCATAAACCGCGTTAGCTTTGATCGCCGGGAACACGTAATCCTTCACAAACTCTTCTTTCAGATCAAGGATATAGACCTTGGACGCCCCTGTGGCCAAGGCGCGTTTACGCACCACATTAAAATCACTCCCCTGGCCGACATCAGCCAGATAGGCAATAACGTCATAACCTTTATCTTTGTACCAACGGATGAGGCAACTGGTGTCCAACCCGCCGGAATATGCTAAAACGACTTTTTTCATAAGAACCTTTCTTTAAATATTACCAGTACAAGACTGTTGGCAATGTTATTTGCGAAACATTCAGGGATTTTTGGCCAAATGTCTGCGAGGCTTTACGATAAATCTGTTCAAATACCAGTGCTACTATAAAACAGATTTATCGTAAACCGAAGCAGACGCGCAATAAATAAACCCTTCGACTCCAAAAAAAACAGGGTGTACATATCCCGTTGAGCAAATAATATTGCCGACAGTCTATTTGGCTAACAATTTCAAAAGAACAGCCTTTTGCGCGTGCAGGCGGTTTTCAGCCTGGTCAAAGACCACCGAATGTTTTCCGTCGATAATGCCGGCGGTCACCTCCAAGCCGCGATGCGCGGGCAGGCAATGCATAAAAATATAATCCTTATGGGCTGTCTTTACCAGATCCTCATTGATCTGATAGCCCTTGAATTCTTTGACGCGCTGGGCTGTTTCTTTTTCCTGGCCCATGCTGACCCAGACGTCGGAATAGATCACATGCGCGCCCTTCACAGCTTCTTTAGCATCTCGCCCTAATTCAATCGTACAGTTGTTCTTTTTAGCAATTTTCTTCGCCTCTTCTACGATCCAGGCATTCGGATCATAGCCGCGAGGGCCGGCGAAACGCACATTGATCCCTACCTTGGCACAAGCGATCATCAAGGAATGAAACACATTGTTCCCGTCCCCTACATAGGCCAAGGTCAAACCTTTAAACTTCCCAAACTGCTCACGGATGGTTTGAATATCTGCCAGTGCCTGGCAGGGATGATATAGATCGCATAGAGCGTTAATGACCGGTACATCCGCGTATTGGGCCAGCTCAACAATATCTTTATTATCAAAAACCCTAGCCACGATGCAATGCACATAACGCGACAAGGTTTTGGCCACGTCATAGGTAGACTCACGCTTGCCCAAATTGATCTCATCTGAACCCAAATAAAGGCAATGCCCGCCTAATTGATGAACACCCACCTCAAAAGAAACCCGTGTGCGGTTGGATGGCTTTTGAAAAACCAGGGCCACGGATTTGCCTTTCAGGTCTGTGCGCAATTTACCTTTTTGCTTTTTTAATTTGTCCGCTGAATCGATCAAGCCCACCACTTCAGCGCTGGAATAATCCAATAAGGTGATCAGGTCGCGTTTCATGTTGTTCCTTTTACTGGATTCCCGCTTTCGCGGGAATGACAGTATTAAAAGCCATGTCTAAAATATGCATCGCCTTGTTGATTTGACGACGGGTCACATTCAGCGCCGGCATGATGCGCAGCACATTACCCTGCGTGCAATTGATGATCAGCCCTTTTGAAAAACATTCCTTAAAGATTGCGGTGCCTTCGACTGTTAATTCAACACCGATCATCAGCCCCAGGCCGCGCACTTCCTTGATAAGGTCATATTTTGATTTCAGCTCATTCAACTTTTCTACTAAATACGGACCTTGAGCTTTGACATTCTTCATGATCTTCTCAGCATAGATGGCTTTAATAACGCCTAAAGCAGCCTTGCAAACCAAGGGGCTTCCGGCAAAGGTGGAGCCATGCATGCCCGGCTTGAACACATCAGCCAATTCTTTCTTAACGATCATGGCACCTATAGGCAAACCGCCGCCTAAAGCCTTGGCCAAGCACATCACGTCCGGTGTCGTACCATAATGCTTATAACAAAATATTTCCCCACAGCGAGCCATCCCGGTTTGCACTTCATCGGCGATGAATAGTATTTTCTTTTCGTCGCAGATCTGGCGTATGGCCTGGACATACTCCTTGGTAGCCACGTTGATCCCGCCCTCACCCTGGATGAATTCAAGGATGATGGCAGCGGTAGCTTCACTGACGGCCGTCTTAAGCGCTTTGATATCATTAAACGGTACATATTTAAACCCTGGTACTAATGGTGCAAATCCTTTTTGGTGTTTTTCCTGGCCCGTGGCGGTCAAGGCACCCATGGTCCGCCCGTGGAAGGAATTAATGGTGGTGATGATCTCAAATTTCTTGCCCTCGCCGTACATCCTGGCGAATTTAATGGCTGTTTCAATGGCTTCAGCCCCGCTGTTACAGAAAAATATCTTGCCTTCAAACGCGATACGGATCAATTCCTTGGCTAATTTGGCCTGATGCGGATTGTACAGATTATTGGGAACATGGATCAGTTTCCCGATCTGCTCCCGCACAGCACCCATGACCTTAGGATGGCAATGCCCTAAATTGCTCACACCCCACCCCGGGAAGAAATCCAAATATTTCTTACCATGGATGTCCGTCAACACAGAGCCCTTGCCTTTAACAAAGATCGCGGGCATGCGGGTATAGGTTGAGAGGATGTGATCGTTATATTCTTGGATTATCTCGTTAGCTTTCATGATTTTATAATTTGCGTTCCAACCCCCTGGTCTGTAAAGAACTCCAAAAGTAAGGCGTGCGGCATGCGGGCATCGACGATGTGGGTTTTATTGACGCCACCGCCCTTAAGCGCCTCAACGCAGGAACTTACCTTTGGGATCATGCCTCCCACGATCACATCAGCTTTAATAAGCTCATCAACTTGTTTCAAGGTCAAGGTTGACATCAAGGTGCTCATATCTTTTAGATCGCGCATGACACCAGGCACATCCGTCAAAAGCACCAATTTTTCTGCCTTCATGGAATTGGCAATGGCGCTGGCCACTTCATCGGCATTGACATTATGCGGCTGCTTTTCAACTGTCATGCCCATCGGCGACACCACCGTGATCTGGCCTTGCGCTAAATGGGACTCGAGATGCTCTTTATTGACCGAGGTGATCGTGCCCACAAACCCTAAGTCTTTGACAGCTTTTTTCTTTTTGACAAAAATGATGTTCTCCTGACCGCGAAGGCCGGTGACATCGCCTTTAAGGGCCTTGATCTCAGCCACGATCTGCAAATTGAGCTTTTCTAATTCTTCACCTACGATCGTGAGCGTTTCTTTGTCCGTCACCCGGATGCCATCAACAAATTCATTTTTTAATCCCTGCTCCTTCATCCGCGCTGAAATATGCGGGCCGCCGCCATGCACAATGATGATGCGGATGCCTACATAGGATAAAAACACAATGTCCTGCAAAACATTGTGACGGATCTTGGGATCATCCAAAATGCTCCCGCCGTATTTAATGACAAAGATCTTGCGGCGGAAAGCGTGAATATAAGGAATAGCCTCGATCAGGATTGAAGCTTTTTTAACAATCTGGTCCATAGCCCCTTCTCTGGACCCCCGACAGAAGCATTCGGGGGTGACACACTAAAATTTAGTTATACTCCGCATTAATGCGTATATATTCATTCGAGAAATCACAGGTGTAAACCGTGGCAGCGGCGTGTCCCAAGGACAGCACGACATTAATGGCGATTTCTTTTTTATCAAAGGGCGAAAAAGTGATCTTCATATTGTGCTCGTTGATCTTATTGATCCCTAAAGAACCGACGGCCGCGCCCACCCGGCCCCAATTAGGATTACTGCCAAAAGCTGCGGTCTTGACCAGGGCAGAATTGGCAATGGTCTTAGCAATCTTGCGGGCCTGTGCTTCATTGCCCGCACCTTTGACATTGATGGTCAAAAATTTGGTAGCCCCTTCGCCGTCGTGGACAATTTTCTTGGCCAGATCAACGCAGACAAATGCGAGCGCCTGATAAAACTTTTCAAAATCCCCGCCCTCAGCCGTGATCTTTTTATTCCCTGCTGAGCCGCTGGCCTGAAGTGTGACCATATCATTGGTGCTCATGCAGCCGTCAACAGTGATGCTATTAAATGAACGCTCGGTCGCGCGCTTTAAGGCGATTTTCAGCATCTTAAGAGATATCGCCGCATCCGTCGTGACAAAGCCCAACATGGTGGCCATATTAGGTTCGATCATTCCTGAACCTTTAGCACAGCCGCCGATCGTTACCTTTTTGCCGCCAATCGTGGTCTCAACGGCAATTTCTTTAACTTTCAGATCGGTCGTCATGATCGCCTGGGCGAATTTGCCGCCGCCCTGATCACTTAAACCCTTGATCAAATGAGGCGTGGCATCAACGATTTTATTGTAAGGCAATTGTTTACCGATGATCCCTGTGGACGTCACCAGGACATCCGCGGGTTTTACGCCTACTAAAAATTTAGCTATCAAGCCGCAAGAATCCTGGGCATGTTTGAGGCCCGCTTGACCGGTATAACAATTGGCGTTACCGGAATTGACCAAGACCGCCCGTCCCACTCCTTTTTTAATATGCTTCATGCTCACCACCAAGGGTGCTGCCTTGATCGAGCTCTTGGTGAAAACTCCGGCCGTGACAGCAGGAAGCACTGAAACAATAATCCCCAGATCCAGCTTGCCTGAACGCTTAATTCCTGACGCAATGCCGTTGGCTAAAAAACCTTTGGGTGCGGTAACCCCGCCTTTAATGGTCTTCATAACAACCCCTCGGTTTCATTAAATCCGTACATAATATTCATATTTTGCACGGCCTGGCCTGCGGCACCCTTGACCAAATTATCAATAGCCGAGGTGACAACGACCATTTTCTTATCAGGACTGAGGGCTAACCCGATATCGCAAAAATTGGTATTAGCCACATTCTTGATCTCGGGCTGTCCCCCAAACGAATGAAGCCGGACAAAAGGCTCCATCTTATAGAATTTCTTATACAAGCTGTGCAATTGGTTTAAGGTGATGCCGTCTTTTAATTGCACGTACATGGTATTCAATATCCCCCGCGTGATGGGAAGCAAGTGTGCCACAAAATGGATATGGGTGGACTTGCCAGCCAACTGGGACAAATACTGCTCAATTTCCGGTGAATGCTGATGGCTTAAGACCTTATACGCCTTAAAATTATCATTAACTTCAGCGGCAAGTAAACCTAGAGACGCTTTGCGCCCGGCACCAGAAACGCCTGATTTAGCATCCACTACGATCGACTGGATGTCCTTGCGTGTCGAGATCAACGGCGCCAAACCTAAAATAGCTGCCGTTGGATAACAGCCGGGATTTGCGACGAAAGTCGCTCCCTTAATTTTTTGCCGAAATAATTCAGGAAGACCATAGATCGCCTTGCTTAAATTCTTCGTGTCCGTGTGTTTGCGGCCATACCAGGTTTCATAGACCTTACCGCTTTTAAGCCGGTAATCCGCGCTAAGATCAATGACCTTCAAGCCCGCCTTTAATAGTTTCGGTGCCACATTCATGGACTCGGTATGCGGCAGGGCCAGGAACACCACGTCGCATTTTTCCACCGCTTTTTTAATATCAAGCTTTTGACAAACCAGGGTCGTGCGGTTTAAAAATTCCGGGTAAATATCTGCCATGGGGCCTTGTGTATTATTGGCCGCCACATAGGTCAACCGCACGCCGGGATGCTTTAAAAGCAAAGCAAAGGCCTCGCAGCCAGTGTAGCCGCTGACGCCTAAAATACCGGCGCGTATGGTTTTTAAAGGATAATTTAAATCTTTATTTTTCATATATTTTCCGTCGGCAAAAGCCTTTAGTGAATCCGTTTATAATAAATAAAAAAGCCCATCTCGTCAACGTAAATTCGTGTGGAGATGGGCTTGATTATTATATATTTTATTGGTCGTTAACGTTTAACCCATTGGAATTTACGGCGCGCTCCCTTTTGTCCAGGTTTTTTTCTTTCCTTCATTCTGTCGTCACGGGTCAAGCAGCCGGCCTTTTTCAAGATACCACGGGTCAAAAGATCACAAGAAATGATGGCGCGTGACAGGCCTAAGCGAAAAGCACCTGCC
>Ga0206995_1001_pt1 | contig 105391 bp, 71 predicted proteins | sample Alteio_BWMinCont_5_FD_153480 | JGI IMG/M metagenome (GOLD analysis project Ga0206995, IMG submission 153480) | Enriched cells from forest soil in Barre Woods Harvard Forest LTER site, Petersham, Massachusetts, United States -... | ecosystem: Environmental > Terrestrial > Soil > Temperate forest >... | reverse complement strand
CGTTCCTTGATGGAGGCAGATATTAAAACAGCGGCAAAAGAAGCCGCTCCCAAAAGCAGCAAGAGCAGGGAGTTGATCCCGTCGACACCCAGATGATAGGAGATTCCAAAAGGCACGACCCAGGGAATATTCTGGACGAATTGAAAACCTCCGGCCGCGTGATCGTAAGCCGCGTAAACCCAGACAGACAGGATAAACGGCACAAGCACAGTGACGTTTGAGATCCGCCGGATCAAAGAGGTCTTGTCCGCCGGTACCAGGCAGACAATACTCAAGCCCAGCAAGGGCAGCAAAAGGATCCAGGAAAGATTAGGACTTATCATAAAATTTTAAGCATCAAACAGAGAAATAATAATATAACGCCAAGAACAAAGACCAGGGCATAGAACTGGACCAGGCCGTTTTGCAAATAACGAAAAGTCTTGCCGCCGTTACGGGCCAGGTTTGTAAGCCCGCCAACGCACAAACGGACGATGATCTCTTTTTCAACCCGCGCCAAGAAAAGGGCCACATTCTGCTGGATATGGTCAACGTACCATCCATAAACAATGTCAAAATAGAATTTATTTTTTAAGACGGCATAGAAACCGCCAAGTTTTGTTACCAAGGGATCATTTTCCGTGCGTTTACCATAGATCATATAGGAGAAGCCTAACCCTAAAAGGGCAACGACAGAAGAAATAACAGCGACCTTCATATTCAGATTGTCAGGGGCTTCTTGTGGGAATAAGTAATGCGGGATCCCAATGTATCCTCCGATAGCGGAAAGAATGGCTAAAAAGACCAGGGGCAAGGTCATCACCGCCGGAGATTCGTGGACGTCATGATCATGCCCATGCTTTTTCCCGTGAGATGCTGCCGGAGCGCCCCAGAATGCTACAAAGAACAAGCGTCCCATGTAAAAGGCTGTTAAGCCGCTGGCTGTTGCCGCGATCAAGTAAAGTACGATATTATTTTCAAAGGCCAGGGCCAGGATGCCGTCCTTGCTCCAAAATCCGCTTAAGGGGAAAATACCGCAGAGGGCCAGGGTCCCGATGAGAAAGGTGATGCCGGTGATGGGCATTTTCTTTAAGAGGCCGCGCATTTTCCAAATATCCTGTTCATGATGTAAAGCATAGATCACAGAACCAGCGCCCAAGAACAAGAGCGCTTTAAAGAAAGCATGGGTTGTCAGGTGATACATCCCTTGCATGGGCCCGCCTAAGCCTAAGGCCATGACCATCAAGCCTAATTGGCTAAGTGTTGAATAAGCCAGGATCCTTTTAATATCATTCTCAACGATGGCCAGTATGGCAGCCATGAGTGAAGTGATGGCGCCTGTATACGCGATAAAGGTGAGTGCTGTTGCCGAAGGTTCGAAAATAAAAAAGGTGCGGGCCAAAAGATAGATACCGGCAGCCACCATGGTGGCTGCGTGGATCAAGGCGCTGACCGGTGTAGGACCTTCCATGGCATCAATGAGCCAAACGTGTAAAGGTACCTGGGCAGATTTTCCCATCACCCCGCAGAAAAGCAAAAGGCCTACGATCGTGAGCAAGGAAGGGTCTAAATGAGGGACCACATTGACCAAATCCGTGAATTGAAAACTGCGGCCCGCACCCGTATCAGAAAGGCCCCATAACATGATGATCCCGCAAAGAAATCCGAAATCAGACAAACGATTGACCATGAAAGCCTTGACCCCCGCGTCCGCGGCCGAAGGTTTGGCATACCAGAAACCGATAAGCAGGTACGAAGATAAGCCTACCAGTTCCCAAAACATGAAAAGCTGGATAAAATTATTGGACAGGACAATGCCGATCATGGAGAAGGCAAAGAGGCTTAAGAATGCAAAGAATCTTGGAGAGCTGGGGTCCTCATCCATATACCCACGGGAGTAAATAAAAATAGCACTGCCTACACCAGTGACGATCAAGAGCATCATGATGGCCAACGGGTTCATCAGAAAACCAAAATTAATGGTCAAGCCATCAATTGAGATCCAGGTCAGGGATTGCTGGAGTTGGGCCGGAGGGTTAACTTGAAAGATTTGAGTAAAGACCAAACAACTGCAAACAAAAGAAGTTAAGATACCGGCGATGGCCGTCAGGGAGCTGAATGTTTTATTGCGCAGGAAAAAGAATGTAATGAGAACACAGGCAACGAGCGGTGCAAAAAAAGCGATCCAAACTAAGTGAGGATTTACCATTTCATTGTCCTTAACTCATCAGCCTGGATCGTGGAAAGGCGACGGTACATCACGACGATGATGGCAAGCCCTATGGCCACTTCTGCCGCGGCCACCAGGATGACAAAAAATACTATCAATTGCCCCGCATAATCGCCGTTAAATTTGGAGAAGGCCACAAAGGAAAGGTTGGAAGCGGCCAACAAAAGTTCCAAAGACAAAAGCACCTTAAGCACATTGCGGCTGGTCATGACACCCACCAGCCCGATGGAAAAGACAATGCCGCTTAAGATCAAATAGGAGCCAAGAGAGATCATGCGTTTTCAACGTCCTTGCCGGTGCTGAGCGCGCCCTGGGCCAGAGAAACGATCCCAAAGATCGCGATCAATAAAAGAAGCGATGTTAATTCAAAAGGCAATAAATAATCTGTAAATAGGATCTTGCCGATGACCTCGATGGTCCCGCGGATCGACGATGGTTCCATGGTCTGGGCCCTGATAAAACTTTTGATGGCTAAACCAAAGGAGGAGGCGAACATCAATCCCACAATAGTGCCAAGCCAGCGAAAGCGGCTTTGTTGGGCAGAGGTCAAGGTAACTGTGTTAAGATTCAGGCACATCACCACAAAGAGGAAGAAAACCAGCACAGCACCCGCGTAAACCAGGAGAAGGACCATGCCTACAAAAAATGCTTCCAGCAGTACAAAAAGGCAGGACAAGGAGAAAATCGCAACGACCAGGGACAGGACGTTATACAAAGGATTGCGCGCCAATACGACCGAAAGGCTTGCAAAAATGAGGATAGCGGCAAAAAGATAAAAGAAATAGGGGGACATATTGTATTCTTTCATCATAGAAATAAACAAAATATTGTCAAGAGGATACTAAAGTACTTGAGGGAACGTGGGGCTTATGGTATCTTATTCGAATGCCCGAGAGATTGAAAAATAAGAAATTAAGCGTGACCAGTACCCAAGAGCTGCAGATCTTGCGCAATGTCGTTGACATCGCTTCTTCCGAGCTGGATCTAAATCTCACCCTGCAGTTAATTGTCAAGATCGTGACCGAAATGACGGACGCGGACTCTGTTTTTATCTATCTTTTTGATGAAAGCAAGCAGAACCTGGTGCTGATGGCCTCCAAGACCGCGCATAAAAAAGAACTGGGCAATGTGGTCTTGAAAACCGGCGAAGGGATCACCGGATGGGTGGCCCGTGAAAACAAGACAGTGGCCATCAAATCACGCGCCTACCGCGACCCGCGTTTTAAAAGTTTCGATGTGCTCCCTGAAGACCGTTATGAGGCTTTTTTATCCGTTCCGGTCATCTATAAGGGAAAAGCCATCGGGGTCGTGAACGTCCAGCATAAAAGCCAGCAGGATTATTCAGCGGAGACAGTTAACCTGATCGACATGATCGCCAAACAAGTCGGCGGCATCATTGAGCATGCCCGGCTTTTTGAAGAGACAAAGAAAAAAGCCCTGCAATTTGACTCCTTGATCAAGGTCAGCCGCTCGATCACCAGTGAGGATTATTTAGACGAGATCCTTAACCTGATCGTGGTGGTCACTGCCGAGATGCTGAATTCCAAAATTTGTTCCATCATGCTTTTGGATGAAAAAGGCATAGAGCTTTCGATCAAGGCCACCCAGTCCTTAAGTTCGGAGTATAAGCTAAAGCCCAATATTAAGGTAGAGAACAGCCTGATCGGCTCTGTCATTAAATCCAAAAAGCCCGCGAGTGTCTACGATGTCAGCAAGGAAGAAAAATATGCTTATCGCGACCTGGCCGTTAAAGAAGGGCTGACTTCCATGGTGGCCGTACCCATGATCGTTAAGGATAAAGCCATTGGGGTTATCAGCGTGTACACCAAACAGCCGCATCACTTTGATGACGAAGAGATCAGCGTGTTGCAGATAGTTGCCAACCAAGCCGCGGTGGCGGTAGAGAACACCAAATTGATGCAAGAAGCCCTCAAAGCCCGCGAAGCTCTGGAAACCCGTAAACTCATTGAGCGGGCCAAAGGTATCTTGATGAAGATGAACAATCTTTCCGAAGAAGCCGCGTACCGCCTTATCCACAAGAAAAGCATGGACACCTGCCGCTCCATGAAGGACATCGCCGAGTCAGTCATTTTAATGGCGGAATTGCAAAAGTAGGTCCAAAAATTTTTATTGACAGAATTGCCTTATCGGGTGTATATTACGGTTGTAATTTAAAGGGCAAGGATGTCCTCTCTAAAACAGTGATGTTAAAGAGAGGATTTTTTATTTCTAAATTCGGAGGGTTTTATGAGACAAGCAACAACACTTAAAAGGACGGCGCCCAAATCGTCCGCATCCAAAAACAGGTTTGAAAACCCTTCGGAACAAATAGCTTATCCCAAAGAAGACTTCAATCAAAAGGTGCAGGAAACAGCTTATCAGCTTTTTGTAGCGCGCGGCTGTGCTCATGGTTATGACGTCGAGGATTGGCTGGCAGCAGAGCAAATTGTCAAAGGCGCATAAATTAGTTGCACAAGGCTCATAAAATTTACTTGACAATTGTTTTTGGGGCAGGTATATTTGCAGTATAGTTTGAAAATTGAAAAAAGTCCGGAGCAATGATGTTCCAGACAGATCCGCGGGCATAGACACGTCCTCTTTTAGAGAAAGCAGCAGACTTAAAAGGGGATTTTTTTATTTTTAGGGCATTGAAGTCCGGTTTTATGTGCTTGGAAGCACATGAGAACCGGATTTTTTATTGCGCCAAAGGCGCAGAAAGAGAGGGTATTCAGATGAAAATTACCCCGACACAATCTATACATCAAGTAGAACGTATGGCGGCATTTTTGTTCACCATGGTCCAAGTGGCGTTGGTTTTGGGCTTGTTTTGGGCTTTGCGGGCACATATTGTTTAACCAGTAAAAAACAGGAGGTAAAACGTAATGGGAACAACACCAGCACCACAACTCAATGATGGGGACATTTCATGGGTATTGGCCTCATCCGCCCTTGTTTTGGCGATGACGGCACCAGGCCTGGCCCTTTTCTACGGAGGCATGGTCAGACGTAAAAACGTCAACAGTATATTGATGCAATGTTTTATGTGTTTGGCCATAGTCAGTGTGCTATGGGTAGTCATTGGATACAGTTTGGCCTTTGGCCCTGGTCACGGCTGGCTAGGGCAGTTTGTCGGAGGTTTGGATTGGTTCATGTTACATAATGTATCCATGTATACCCCTGAACACTGGACGTCTGATCCCAAGTGGGACCCTACCACTTCCTATGGTTCAACTGTTCCTAATCAATGCTACATGATCTTCCAGTGCATGTTCGCGGTCATTACACCGGCGCTGGTCATCGGTTCTTTTGCCGAACGGGTCAAGTTCTCGGCCTGGGTTTGGTTTACCGTGTTATGGCTGCTTGTTGTCTATTGCCCGGTTGCCCACATGGTCTGGTCACATGACGGGATTGAAAATCACTGGGGTGTTTTGGATTTCGCCGGTGGTACAGTCGTGCACATGAATGCCGGTATCGCGGGTTTAGCAACAGCTTTATACTTGGGTAAACGCCTTGGTACTGACAAGCCGGGCATGCATAACGTGCCTTTTGTCATGATCGGTGCTTCCCTTTTATGGTTCGGCTGGTTTGGTTTTAACGCCGGCTCAGCGATTTCCGCCGGAGCGTTGGCAACCAGTGCTTTCGTTGTGACCAATACAGCAACAGCTGCCGCGGCCATCAGCTGGGCTGCTTGTGAATGGATCTTTACCGGCAAACCCACCCTGGTTGGGGCTTGTTCAGGTGCTGTGGCTGGTTTAGTCGCCATCACACCGGCTTCAGGTTTTGTGGATGTCGGAGGTTCATTGTGGATCGGCTTCTTAGTCAGCGTGTTCTGCTATTGCATGGTGGCGTTTGTCAAGCCGAAATTCGGCTATGATGACACCCTGGATGCTTTTGGCGTGCATTATATCGGCGGGCTATGGGGTGCTTTAGCCACCGGATTATTTGCCGTGAAGGTCGTTAACTCCGCTGGTTCAGGCGTGTTTGACGGGAACGCCGGCCAGTTTATGACCCAGGCCAAAGGCTGCGCTGTCACTACCATCTATACCTTTATTGTCACCCTGATCATCTGTTTTATCATTGACAAAACCATCGGTATGCGTGCATCTGCCGAAGATGAAGTGATCGGCCTTGATTTGAGCCAGCATCATGAGCGTGCTTATACAATCTTAGACTAAGAAAATCGAAAAGGAGGCATCAAGCCATGAAATTAGTCATAGCAATAGTTCAGCCCTACAAGCTCGATGATGTTAAGCAGGAGCTCTATGCGGCGAATGTGAATTTGATCACTGTATCCGAAGTCCTGGGCCACGGCCGTCAGGTGGGAGTTGACGAGTATTACCGCGGCGTCAAGGAAACAGGTAACTTGCTGCGTAAGGTGCAGATAGAGATCGCGGTCAACGAGGATTTCGTTGAACCGACCATTAAGGCCATCATCAAAGGGGCCCGCACCGGCAAGATCGGGGACGGCAAGATTTTCGTCCTGGATCTGCCCAGATGTATCCGTATCCGCACTGGCGAAGAAGGATCAAAAGCCATCGGTTAATGGGTGTTTAAAAGTAGTAAAAGTAGTGACAGGCACGACTTTTTTAATAGAAAGTCGTGCCTGTCACTACTTTTACTGTGCCCTGATTTTTAAAACTGCAACCCATTGCCCTCCGTATAGTTATATACCATATATAACATTAATACATCCTTAATATATAATTAACAATCACCGGCTATACTTGGAACGAAACCAATAGAGAATCAATCGGTTCCATTTATGGCTATCCTGAAGAAGAAATCCAGGTTTTTCCGCGTAATTTGTCTTTTATTAGCCTGTTTATTGGTCCAGAATAACCTGGAACAGGTCCAGGCCCAAGGCACGCCTTTTTTACCATCCCCCAACTATATTGACCTTTCTACCCCGTATTCTTTCCCCGTTTTACGCGGGATGCGTGTTTATCCAAACAAACCCTTTGAATTTGATTTTGTGGTTGATTCAGGCAACCGCCAGGCGCTTGACCAAAAGGAAACGTCCCTTCTGGTCAAATATTTTCTCACCTTCCTGACCATTCCCGAAGAAGATCTTTGGGTCAATCTCTCTCCTTATGAAAAAAGCCGCATCATTCCCAATGAATTGGCCCTGACCAATGCCGGAAACACCCTGCTTGACCAGGACAAGGTCTTGAAGCAAATATCTTCTTCGTTGACCTATCCCGAAACCTCCCTGGGTAAGAAATTCTGGGCGCAGGTTTACAAAAAAGCGTTTGAAAAATACGGGACAACGGACCTGCCGATCAATACGTATAACAAGGTCTGGATCGTGCCGGATAAGGCCGTTGTCTATGACATGGGTGACAGTGCCATGGTGGGCGACACGCATCTTAAGGTGATGTTGGAAGAAGATTATCTGGCGCTTAAGAAAAATATGGCCAGGGCGGACAAAGGGGCCAGAAGGGCCCATACATTGACTTCCGAGATCACCAAAGAGATCATATTGCCTGAGCTGCAAAAAGAGGTCAATGAGGGGAAGAATTTTGCCCCGGTGCGCCAGGTCTTTTATTCCCTGGTCCTGGCTGATTGGTTTAAGCGTGAGTTGAAACGCAATATCCTCTCTGATGTGTATGTCAATAAGAAGAAAATTTCCGGCGTTAATGACGTGGACAAAGGTGCCACGGAAAAGATATATAAACAGTATTTGCGTATTTTCAAAAAAGGCGCCTATAACTATATCCGCGAAGACGTGGATCCGGTCACTAATCAAGTGGTCCCGCGCAAGTATTTTTCCGGCGGGGAGTACTTTGGAGATTCCTCGGCGTGGATGCTTAATATACAGGTGCCTGAATTTGCCGCGCTAAAAGAACATTTTGTTGAGTTAAAAGATAAATTTTTTGGTTATATGAGGGTCAAGCTTCTTTCTATCGGCCAGGATCCGTTGGTATTGCCGGCGAATGCGGCACAATTGAGTAAGCAGACCTTGTTTAAAGTTCTTGTGTTCGTGGCGCTTTCTCTGGGGGCGACTGTAACAGCCCACGGTGAAATACGCACACCATTGCCTGATGGCAAAACCCAAATAGAAGTGCAGCAAGGGGATAAAACTTTTTCAGATCTTATGTGGAAGATTTACCATAAGTCCTTGTGGGGTGAGAATGGCGTGGTGGCAAAGGTTGGGGATCCGGTGAAAGGTAATATACAAAATCCTATCAAGTACAAGAGGAACGGACTTGAATTAATATATGAGGGTGATAAATTTATTATTCCAACGCCGGGAGCCTCATCTGCATCAGCGCTAGCAACTGCACCAGCAGCAGCTGCGTCACCAACTGCACCAGTAGTAATGCCTAAGCCAGCAAGTCAACAAGTACCCGACCAAAGACGACAGGGTACTTCTCGAGCAGCTGACAGTATAGCTGACAATACAGCACTGCCAGCTGCCTCTTTACCAATTTCTCAACCCCAGGCTTCTCCAGCGCCCCAACAAGCCGCTCCCTCATCTGCACCACCAACGCTTCTACCAGCAGAAGTTGCACCAGAAGCAGCGCCTGAGTCAACAGTAACTGCGCTGGTAATTTCGAAACCAACAGTAACTGTGTCAGCATCTCCTAAACCAACAATAACTGTGTCAGCGGCCCCTAAGCCAACAGTAGCTGTGTCAGCAGTTCCTAAAGCAATAGTAGATATACCAGTTCCGCCTAAGCCAGCAGTAATTGCACCAAAAATAGCTCCACCAATGGCGCCTGCACCGCAAGCAGCTGCAGATGCTAAATCAGGAACATTTACAGCTCCAGCTTCTAGTGAAACGAGGGGGGAATCAACCGGCGGAGCGGCCCCACCGCCGCCTCGGTTCGCCAGAGAGTCAGGAAAGGTGCCTTCCTTTACACATAACAAAGTTGTCTATTCATACCCCTCTAATGCACCCTATAAAATAATGCAGGCTGCTGACGTGAAAAATGAAATAGTGACTCAAACCGGAGGGGTCATTACCGGCTTGAATGTGCAGGAAAAAAATTATAATAATGACACAAGGGTACTAACCGTTCTTGACCAAAAAAATAAGGACCACATTGAAGAATTAAATGGCAATATCAGTGACCAAGAAAAGACGTTAAAGGAAACAGAAGAAGCGCAGCAGGAAGGTGGAGCCAGCGCCCTGGATGTGGTCAATGCCAGACTAAAGCTTTTAGATTTACAAGGGCAATTAGCCAATGCCAAGCTCATAGAACGATCAGGCGTAAAAAAAGCGCCGTATAATTCTACGGTTAACGATTTTAAAGTCGCAGAAGGTGATACAGTAGGTCCTGGCACAGTCCTGGCAGGATATTATGACAGGAAAAGATCGCGGTTTGATATTGAAATCCCATACAATGTTTATTTTCAAAAGGCTGCTGTTACTATTGACGGAGAACCTGCTGAAAGCACTTTTTGGTTTAACTGGTCTGAGTCGGCTTCTTCTGTCCAAAATATATGGGTGAGTTTCATTGTGACGCCGCAGACACCCATATCTCCGGGCCAAAAGGTGAAATTCCACGCCACCTTTTATGCGTCTGACGAGGGTCGTGATATCCCCATTTTTAAGGGAAGGGCAACAACCGATGTGCCGGTTCCTCCAATTAATGAGTACACCAAGCATGTCCCGGCGCTGGATTCGTATGAATTCAAAGTTAATCAGGGAGATGAGGTCAAAAGGGGGCAGGTCATGGTCAAAGGTGTCCGTGAACCTTTTGCAATACAACTGGAAACGGTGCTTACTCAAATGGAGGGTGAAAAGATAAAGCTTACTCGAGCTTCTTTTCCTAATGGGGGCGTCATTATCAATCGGGATGAAGTGGACAAGATCAATTCTAATATACGCCGTCTGCAGGCAGAAGCAAAAGACCTTCAAGATACGATTTCTCATTTGGAGATCAGGGCTGACCAGGACGGCGTTGTTACCTGGACAGGAAAGAATGGAACAGATGTTTATCAAAAAGAGAGCGCGGTGGTTACTACTAATAATAACAAGGTTTTGTTGGGGGACCTCAAGGGCAGCGCATATTCTATTTATTATTCTGCAGGAGTTCAGCGTGGGGCTATTGTCGAGGGCATGGCTCCGGCAGGTCCGGTGTTAGGTGAAGTGACAGCTGTTGACCCAACCCCACACGTCGTATCAACGGTAATAGGTCCGGCGTATTCTGTTGAAGTGACCATGCATGATCCAAACCATTTTTTGCGTAAGGGTATGAGATTTCCCCTTAAATTGTTAACTGATAAAGAAAAAGAAATCGCATTGGCCACGGGGTTTATTCCAGAGGATGCATTATTATCTTCAACATGGGGCGCCCCTTTACCGCCGCCACCTGATGGGCTCCAAGGGTTTGCTTCTCAACTTTTTGCACAAAATACCGTTGGTCAATTCATTGCCCCAATAGTGCCCCCCAAATATTATACCCCCCAAGGGCAGATTGTAAGTCTCCAGCAAGTAGTCCAAAAGGTGACCGAAAATCAAGGAGTACTGCTGGCCGAACAATTTTATAATGTGATGTTAAGCACAATAGAGAAGTTCATACCCGGGGCTAAAAAAACCAGCATATTCGTCAGTCTTTACGGGGGCAAGGGTGGATTATCCGGATTTGGCGGAGCCAGCAGGTTAGTTAATGGCGTGACAAGCGCGTTAACGGTAGGTGATCTCTATAATGTCGGGGCTTTGGTTTTTGGGAATGTCTTGGGCAGTGTTAGTGATCGCATCGGAGATAAAATAGGCAAGCAGGAAGCAGTGTACAGCGCGGGGGAAAATTCCGCCGGGTATGCTTTGCAAACAGCGCTGGCACAGCAAATCTATGTTGCAAAAGTTTTGTACACCAAGTTAGGCATCGTCCAGCAAGGAATCGCAAATTCAGAGGCATTGCTAAATGATTTGCAAGAGGCGCGCAGAGGGGCGCAAGCCGCAGAGGCGCATAAGCTCACGGAACATTCCAGGGTGTTAGAAATTGATAAGGAGATACCTGCTGTCCAAAAACAGATCCAGGATAAAGAGGCTGAAGAGGAAGCATTGACCAGTGATCTTAATTTTTTGATGGGTGAAAAAATAGTGGGTGGTCCGCACATGGTTGCACAGTTGACTTTGACAGGTGATTTCCCCGAAATCACACAGCAAGCAGAACAGAAGATGCTTACAAAGCTTCTGGCAGACGGGACTGTTGAAAAATCAAAGTTTTCAGGGATTAATTTCATCAAGAATGACAAGGACAAGAAGAATATTTTTAATCCATATAATGAAAAAGATGGTATTTGGCGCGATGACCCCAGAGATAACACCAAGGTGCGTTTTAAGACAAAGTATGATTTGGAAAAAGTTTTGAAAAAAGCGGGCTATAAAAGCCTGGATGAGGCCATTGAAAAGATCACAAAGAGTGACAGTAGAATGGCGCCGATTTTCCAACAGGCCAAGGACATTAGCCCGGACCCACGGTTACGCAAGGCCTGGGCTGATTTGGACGTTGTCCTGGCTGAAATAAAGGAAGAGGGATTAAAGAAAAAACCATCCTTGACCGTTGGATCGCTTGTCCCGAATACCAATATGAGCAGTTTGCCTTATGAACCTTATGGTAGCGGTGCCATAGAAAGAGGTTCAAGTATTACAGGGACGAGTGGTTTGTTACAGGCTGGATTCGATATAAAAAACCAACTAACGGATATAGAAATTCAAGGTCTTGCCATACAGAAAGAAAAAGCTGACGCTATCATTAAGCAAAGAGAAGGTGAACTTGAAAAAGAACTGCATCAAACGGTCATTGCCAATAACTCATCCAGTAAGGGAATTAAAACGACACAGGAAGGATATCAAACTGCTCTTGAAATTTGGGAAATACCCGCCAGTCAGCCGGGGGTCTATCCGAAGTATACATATACCACCCAACGGCGGGATTTAACCAAGAGTTCGATTGAGTCCCTTGATCCTAAGGAAAAATATTTGGAGCAGCGGGAGAATTTAATAAAAATGGGAGTTTGGGATGGGTCCTTGGTGAAAGCCAGCCCGAGCACGGGGAATAAAGCACAGCTGGCATTTTCATCGTCTCTTCGAAATTTTATCTTTGGACTTGTATCAATCATTGCTCTTGCTGTCATGCCGCTGGCCGCCCAGGACAAGATCGAGGGGCCCTCTCCGGAGACTGTCACCCACAGCGCTTTAAGAAATAATAATCCGCTGGGAGTGTCTGGTGATTCTAATCCTTTGAATCGTCAGCAAACACTGAATCTTCTCAAGGACATTCCTAATGACCAGGAATCTGCCCAACAACTTGCCGGTTACGTCCTGGGCCATCCTTCTTCAGTTGCATTGGAGGAGATTTTTAGGACGGCGGTTGAACGTAAGGACTTGCCCTTCTTTATCAATGTCATTATTAAGGGACAGGGTAAGGAAGGCAGCAAGGAGGCGGTTAATTTGGCGTATCAAAAACTGGGTGATATTTTTAAGGACTATCCTGAAGTATTGAATGGTTTATACCCAACCACTATTCTTGCTTCCCTCACGGATGCAGAAAGTGTATTACTAACCTTTATTGACCAGGACCCTCGAGGACTTGGCCAAGCCCCGTTCTTATATAGTAATTACTTGAACACTAATCAACTCGCCAGATTATACAATAAGCTGGACAGGTATTTAGGTCAACATCCGAATGATCAGCGGATTAAAACATCAAGAGACCGGATCAGGAATATAGGGATCCGCAGGATATTTTTAGAGGCCAACAGGGGGCACTTTACTGAAGGTGAAATCCAGAATACGGACTCACTTGAAATCGATATTAATCAGCTTAATATTGCCCGGGGCCAAATACAAGAACTCCCCAAGGATTACGAGCTGTTCTTTGATGATCCTGATTGGGAGCAAATGGGAAAATTGCGGCCGGATTTGACAAAAGGAGCCACTGACAGATTTGATGCTTTGGCCAGGGCTGATCTCAAGGCAAACCCAACAGAAAAATCAGATAAAAATCCGTTACTGGAAGTTCCCGGCACGGTGGCTGCTCAAGACAGCTTGAGATTATTTGGCAGCCTTGATGAGGAGGGTCAAGAAAAATATTCCATGGGAGGCACCACCGCCAACGGAGTCACTTTCAAACCCGCTACAAATTCTGAATTAGGCCGCATTGTTGAGGCCCGGTCAATGATAAAAAGCCCGTTACTTTTAGATAAAGTTTTGGGTCTGTTGATGGCGAGCCAAGACGGTCGTATTGATCTGCTGCGGATATATGCACAAGAGTCTTCGGATGATGCTTTTCGTAAGAAAATTGAAAAATTATTTCTTTATCAGATCAACACTATTAAGCAAGATGCCAAAACCATTAAAAATCCCTCTGCCATGGGCATATTCCGTGTGGCCTTAGGCATCATGGACCTCCGGACAAATCAAGACTGGATCCAGACAACTATCCAGAACACCTATTCTTCCATTAAGCTGACCGAGGCGCTCAAAGGTTTAACTAAAGGCGGCACCATTACGCAGGACGCACAGGCCAAATTCATAGCCTTGAAAAGGGCCATCATTGTTCTTAAGGACATCTATCCTAAAGTGGGGGAGAAAAATGTTTATACAGCGGGAGGGGCGGTTTATTCCGACGCGCAAATCGATTTATTAAACCAGATCGACCAGGATTTGGATTCTCTGAACAATCCTGATGGGCAGGATGATTATTTGACCCAAAAAGCCGCCATTTCCGTCGAAGACAAAGAAATGGTTGATAAAATAATCAAATACAGGGACGATATTCTTGCACGCATGGATGCCAATAATCAGGAAATTTATACAGGCCCCTGGTGGTGGAGAGCCCTGAGATGGACATACCATACAGGCCTATTTACAAGTATTTTATTAATGACAGGCGGGGCAGCATTTATCCTGGTCCCAATGTTTTTGGACTGGAAAGATAGAAAATTCTCCAGTTTAGAAAAATTAATGAATGTTTCAGACGCGAAATCCCTGAATAATAAAAATGGGAATGGAAATGGCGGAGGAATTGATAGTAATAGGGTGGAACCAAGGGCGGCTGATTTTATAATAGATTGGTATGGTAAATTGATGAATTTTTCAAGAAATGACAGATACTCGACGGATCAGTTGCTTGGTCTTCAGGCAGAAATAAACGGACTTGCCGATAACATCCTTGATGCAATACCGTATACCCCGCACCTGATGGATGTCCAGGCAACATCAGCTGAAAATCAGGCGTATCAGATCAGTTACGCGTATTTTATGAAGCTTGCCAATAGAACGGTCAATGCCCTGGCGGATCGTTTTAAGGCCAAGGATTTAACCACGGACCAGCAGAAGCGGTACCTGGAGAATAGGGATAAAATGTTCTTAAAGATGATTAAAGTCGAAAAGTATTTAGATATTCTCCAGGGAAGGGTAAATGTAAACACGTCAGTGAATGAACATTTTCATAAGGGGGAAAAGAAAGAAGCGATCAATAGGATAACAACATGGAGTTTGGGCTATGATTTTGTGGCACGTAAACCAGTGAAAAAGTTAGGACCCGACCTTAGAGACCTTATGGGGATAGGAAATTTGATCAGACCGGGCACGTATAATGACATTAATGGGTATGTCACTCTTAGCCTACAAAAATTGAAGGAGGTCATTTTTCAAGGGGAAAGGTTTGGTAGTTATGGATATGCAGAAACGAGTCAGAGTACAAGGATAAGCAGTTTTACCGGGCGTCTGCTTTTTTTGATACCGACTGCCATTTTCATTGTTCAAGTCATACTGAGCATTGCGCGGGTTATCCCTTTTAATTTCTTAAATATGTTTTTTACCTTTAGTATTAGTTGCCTGTCACTCGCACGTTATTGGGGACCGCTTTTGTCTAACGGCAGAGCGACAGACAATATGAGGATGAAAGAGATCATGGTCAGGCTTTATAATAAGACAAATGCATCGGTTGGTTCAGGGGAAAAAGTCGGGAATTGGAAAGCCCTAAAGATTAAGATCGTAGAAGAGGCGAAAAAAATAAATGGAGCCCAAAAGAAAGGGCTCTCGGTTAATGCTGCCATGTTTTCTGCGGTCAAAAAAGAAGGCGGGATTGATTTGAACTTTCAGCCCCAATACATCCAACGGCCTTCCAGTCCAAGTCCGGCGTTTTTCCGGGAAGCGGGCATCTCCAGGATGCCTGACGGTTTTAAAGGGTTTAACTTCAATATTGTCCGTTTCACGTCGGAATTGAGCGTCAGCGGCGCCTTCCAGATGATGCTCAATTCCAATTAGGCCATGGCATAAAAAATCTTGACAATATTGATGTTGAGAGGTAATATTTGGCTACATTTATTGAGGGCGTTGACGTCCTCCTTGAAAACCATAGCAGGTTAATTTCAAGGAGGATTTTGCTTTTTAGGGCTAAGTTATAGATCAACCGTAAAACTAAGGGGGTTTTTTATGAGTCAAGCTCGCGAAGAGGTCATTCAGGCTTGCGCTGAGGAGAGCTGCTGCAACGGTTCTTTCAGTGAACATTTGCCTGAACATTTCGGCGAAAACGTGTTTAGTCTTAAGGTGATGAAAGAAATGCTTTCTCCGAAGGCATACGTTTCCATCGAAAAGACCATTAAAGAAGGCGGTAAATTAGACGCTTCTATCGCTGATGAAGTGGCCGAGGCCATGAAAAAATGGGCCGTTGCCAAGGGCGCTACTCACTATACCCATTGGTTCCAGCCTTTGACCGGTGTCACGGCCGAGAAGCATGACTCCTTTATTGATTGGGACAATGCGGGCGGCGTTGTTTTGAATTTCTCCGGTAAAAACCTTATCCAGGGTGAGCCGGATGCTTCTTCTTTCCCTTCCGGCGGCTTGCGTGCGACTTTTGAGGCCCGCGGCTATACCGGCTGGGACCCGACTTCTCCGGCCTTTATTAAAGAAGGCCCGGAAGCGACCACCTTGTGTATCCCGACCTTTTATATCGGCTATCATGGCGAGGCCCTGGACAAGAAAACGCCTTTGCTGCGCTCCATGGTGGCTTTAAGCAAGCAAGTTTGCCGTTTGGCCAACCTTTTTGGCATTGATACCAAGGGCAAGCGCGCTTATTGTACTTTAGGCCCGGAGCAGGAATATTTCCTGATCGACAAGGCCCATTTTCAAGCACGCATGGACCTGGTACAGACCGGCCGCACCTTGTTCGGCAGAAAACCGGCCAAGCATCAGCAGCAGGAAGACCATTATTTCGGTGCGATCAAGCCCCGCATCATGGGCTTCATGGAAGATCTGGACCGCGCCTTGTGGGCGTTGGGGATCCCTTCCAAGACCCGTCACAATGAAGTCGCTCCTGCCCAATATGAAATGGCCCCGATCTATGAAGACCTTAACAGCGGTGTTGATCATAATATGATCGTCATGGACCTCATGCGCCAGATCGCGGACAAGCATGGGCTTACCTGTCTTTTACATGAAAAGCCTTTTGCCGGCATCAATGGTTCCGGCAAACACAATAACTGGTCAGTGGTCGGTCCTGACGGAAAAAACTGGCTGTATCCGGGCAAGACCCCGCATGAAAATGCCAAATTTTTGGCCATGTTATGCGCGGTCATTCAGGCGGTAGACACTTACGCTGATCTTTTACGCGTCACTGTCGCCACTGCGGGCAACGATCATCGCCTGGGTGCCAATGAAGCGCCTCCGGCGATCGTGTCGATCTTCCTAGGTTCACAATTAACAGATATCATTGAGCAAATTGAAAAGGGTGGGGCCAAGTCTTCCAAAGAAGGCGGTTCTATCCATGTGGGTGTTGATGCCCTGCCGTCCTTGGCGAAGGACACTACTGACCGCAATAGAACTTCACCGTTTGCTTTCACCGGTGCCAAGTTTGAATTCCGTGCTGTAGGTTCCAACCAAAATCCTTCTGCCTCTAACATGGTGCTCAATACCATCGTGGCAGAAGCCTTGAGTGATATCTGCGATCAATTAGAAGCAGATAAAAAGGCCGGTAAGAATTTTAATGAATCCCTGCAAAAAGTATTGCAGGCGATCATTAAGAAACATAAGCGGGTTGTTTATAACGGAGACGGGTATATCCAAGAGTGGCAAGTCGAAGCTAAAAAGCGCGGCCTGCCCAATATGAAGAACACACCCGAAGCCCTGGAAGTGATCAAGGCCAAGAAAAATATCCAGGTCATGGTCAAGCATGGGGTCTTGAGTGAAGTGGAAATGGCTTCCCGTTATGAGATCAATAAACATGCTTATACAACGGTCCAGGTCCTGGAAGGTGATTGCGCCCTGACCATGGCTAAAACCCAATTGGTCCCCGCGGCCATTGAATACCAAAAACAGTTGGCTGAAACCATCAAGACGGTGGGCAGCGCTGGAAAGACCACAGGGCAGAAGAAGCTGCTTAAGGAACTCTCCGGCCTGATCGACCAGTCGTTGAGCAATTGCGATGCCTTGGAGGCAACCTTGGAAAAGCACGACGGCCTTAAGATCGGTGGCGCCATGGCCAAGCTGCGTGAGTCCATTGATGCCCTGGAAGCACTTGTTCCGGCGAATATATGGCCTTTGCCGAGTTACGCGGAAATACTGTTGATGAATGCGTAACATCAAGTCTAAGTCTGTGCAAACAAAAGGGGCGGATATTTTATCCGCCCCTTTTCTGTTGTAATTTATATTTAGAAAATATATAGTATCGCTTATGCCGATCTTGATCTTTATTTTATGCGTATGTTTGAGACTATATTATTTTCAGCAGCCCATCCTTCCACGCCACGACACCTTTTTTGCTTTCAGCACGTTTTACCATTCTTATAACCATTTTTATTATTATAATACATGGCCCCAATGGATGCCGAAGATCACCTACGGCATTCCTTCCTTGTTTTTCCAATTCTTTACACTCTCGCCGTTAAGTTATCTTGTCATGCTGACCGGAAAACTTCTTGGAACGACAGATGTCATGCTTTTGTTCAAGATAACCCTGTTGTCCGAGGAGATTTTTTTCATCATCAGCGCATATTTTTTGATCAAGGCGCTCTTTAAGGACCGATGGACCGCGACGGCCATCAGTTTAGCAGCGATCATCAGCATGGAGTCGTATTCAAATGTTTTTTTTAATTTACGCATCATTTATTTTCTGCCTTTGGCGCTGCTGTTGTTATGGCATTTCGTCGAACAAAAAGACCCAAAGTTTTTTTGGATGATGCTGCTTGTTGGTGTGCTGGGAGCGATGGGCAACTCGATCTATATGCCCATTGTGACATACTATACGTTGGCCGTGATCACCGTTGTTTTATGTACTGCCAAGAAGATCAAACCGTCCTTATTTTGGCCTCGCGATGCATTGACGAAGTTAACGGCGGGCGTGACCGGCGCATTAGTGTTGACCTACGGGCTGGTGATGCTTAAAAGTTTTACAGACCTAAGCCTGACCATACGGGACACCCACGCGCAAAATTCCATGGATGTTTTTTTGACCCATGGCGGGACCATGGATCTTGGGCAATTATTTTCCCAGCTATTTTTCATGGGGGATCTTTATTCACCCTTGGGCAGCGGCTGTGATAACACGCTTTATGTGGGAATGCTTACGGGGCTTTTTCTTATGACGGCGCTCATCTATTGCAGGGATCTATTTTTCCGGTCAATTCTCATAGGATTAGTTTTTATATTACTTTTTTCTCTGGGCGGCTTATCGACCAGGTTGTTTTATTTCTTACCGGGCATGAGCCTATACCGGCATATCGGGCTGGCAGCGCCGTTGATCAAGGTGCTGGTATTGATAGGCGCCGGTTTCGGGCTCAAATATTTATTTGAACAAAAGAAGCAGGCCACGCGCCTGACCATGATACCTCTGATGATATGGTTTATCATGATGGAAGGGCAGCAGGGGTGGCACATGGCGCTGGGACATCCTTTGAAACTGGTCCCGGCCATCTTTTTTTTGTTATTCATCGGTTTTTATTGGTCAAAACCATGGGATGGCCGGGTCAAAACGGTGATACTGCTGGTCTTGATCATTGAAGCGGTAGTGTTTCAAAATTTGTTGAGACAAAGTTATCCGAAGGTTGACCCTTTTCTTCCGGACATGGTCGAGGTTTTTACGCATGTCAGGCCGACGCATTTTGATACCACACGATTGGACAGCCCGCGGGACCTTCGATGGCTCATGACGACGATGGTCCAAAAAACAGGGCGGGGCCGTAATTATGTCACCATGTTCAACACCCTGGATTTTGACACATGCCACACGGATACAACGGTACAGGTCGTCAACAAGGCGGTCCTGAATACTTGGGAAAAGTCCCAGGACAATCAAGAAATGAATTACCAAAAAATAGCCGGCTGCAACGGGATGCCTAAATGCGCATTATTAAGGCAGCTGCCGCTGATTCCAGGGGGCGACGTATACCAATTCATCATGCCGCTCGAAGCAGAGGCAAGTTATTTTGATCCGGACAAGGTCATTTTCAAGGTCTCAGCGGTGGCGCAGCCTGGCTGGTTTTATTATGCGGACGCGTTCGATCCCGGCTGGAAGGCTTTGGTCGACGGAGTACCAGCCAAGATCCAACAGACGGTGGATGGTTTTAAGGCAGTGCCTGTAGGCATCCAAACGCGCAGCGTTGAATTCCATTTTTTCGACGCGGCAACGGCCTGTTTACAATATTTACTTTGCTTTGGCGCCATTACCGGCATGGGATTATTGGTTTTGAGGATATTTGTTTAAGGCGATGGGCATTTGATCATGCGCGCGGAACTATTAAAAGAATTATTTGAACAGGAAAAAACACATTGGTGGCATATTGCCAAAAGAAACCTTTTGATGGGGCACATCAAGCCGCAGGACAAGGACATCCTTGTCTTAGGTGCCGGCGGAGGGATGCTATGCTGTCAAATGCAGGGCCAAGGGGCACGGGTCGTTGCCGTAGATATTTCTTCTTTAGTTTGTGAACATATTCATTTAGAATATGGCATTCAAACGGTTGAACATGACCTTAATCGCGGGCTGCCTGATCTAGGCCGTTGTTTCGATATTATCATTGCCACTGATGTGCTGGAACATTTGAAACTTGACTCAGCGGTGGTTGATGATCTGTTGAAATATCTTAAGCCAGGGGGGCAATTTATCATCACCGTCCCGGCGTTTGAGAGCCTGTGGAGCGATTGGGACGAGCAATTATCGCACTATCGGCGTTATACGGTCAAGACGATGCGTGCATTGTTAGAGAGATCACCATCCTTACACATTACGAAAATCTCTTACATTTATTGCATGTTATATGTGGTCATTTGGTTCAGACGCAGGATCTTTAAGTTATCGAAACAGCAGTGCGATTTCAAGTCAAGTTCAAGCCCTGTGTCCAATGCCTTGTTTGGCTTATATTGTGCCGTAGAATCCAGGATATTAAGGGGGGTCAATTTCCCTTTTGGCGTCAGTATTTTTGCATGCGCTGTCAATAGATCAACCCGGTAACCGTGGATGTGATAGTGAAGATATCTTTGATCATACCTGTTTTTAATGAAGAGGCCATCCTGCCTCTTTTGAGAACAAAAGTTGAAAATTTGGTCAAGCCGTTAAATTTCCAATGGGAATTTATTTTGATCAACGACGGCAGTATGGATAAAAGCAAGGAGATCATTGACCGATGGGCCAAAGAAGACAGCCGTGCCGTAGGGGTGAGTTTCTCAAGGAATTTCGGCCATCAGGCTGCCATCACGGCCGGGCTCGCGCAATCGACAGGGGACGCGGTCATTATCATGGACGCTGACCTGCAAGACCCTCCGGAGATCATCCTCGACCTGATCAAGGAATGGGAAAAAGGTTTTAAGGTGGTCTTGGCGGTCAGGAAGCGCCGCAAAGAAAATTTTCTTAGGCGGACGGTCTTTGGCCTGTTTTACCGCCTGTTCTCGTTCTTGGTTGACGCTTCTTTAAAAGTGGATTCCGGTGTTTTCGGGTTAATGGACAAAGTGGTGGTACGCCACATTTTACTATTGGAAGAACGCAACCGTTTTTTACCGGGATTAAGGGCATGGGTTGGGTTTAAGACAACGCGCATTCTCTATGTGCGCGATGACCGTTCGATCGGGTCCCCCAAACAATCCGTCATCAAATTATTAAAGTACGGCATGGATGCTATTTTCAGTTTCAGTTACCGGCCCTTAAGGGCGTGTTTTGTTTTAGGCGCCATCATGAGTGCCACTTGTTTTATTTACGGCTTCGTGCTCATTGTTTTAAGGATCGCCAATGTTAATGTCGTCAGCGGTTTTACGACCATCACGGTCTCGATCTTTTTTGTCGGAGGACTGTTGTTGATCAGCAACGGTTTATTGGGTGAGTATATTGCCCGTATTTATGATGAGGTCAAAAAAAGGCCGCTCTATATCATTGATGAGATCGTCAAGAGGTAGGGCATGATCCTGATCGTTAAACACATCGACATCGAAGGCCCGGGGACCTTGGGGGATTTTTTGAAAGCGCGGGGAGAGCCCTTTCGCATTGTCGAGCTTGGTGCCGGCGAAGGGCTGCCTGCTGATCCGAAGGCCTTTAAGGCAGTGGTTGTCTTAGGTGGGCCCATGAATGTCGACGAGGAAGACCGCTATCCGTTCCTCAGGCCGGAAAATGATTTTATCAGGGAAGTTTTAAAAGCAGAAATCCCGTATCTGGGGATTTGTCTAGGTTCACAGCTTTTGGCCAAGGCTGCCGGGGCCCGTGTCGTCAAGTCGCCTGTTAAAGAGATCGGCTGGTATCAGGTACAGTTGACAGCTGAAGGGAAAAAAGACACGCTATTCAAGGGTTTTCAGCCGCAAGACCCCATTTACCATTGGCACGGGGACATGTTCCAAATCCCTGTCCAGGGCAAGCTTCTGGCAACGGCTGAGGGCTGCCCTCACCAGGCCTTAAAAGTCGGGAGCAATGCCTATGGCTTGCAGTTTCACGTCGAGGTCACGGACAAGAGCATCAAGGAATGGTGTGAAGAATATTGCGCGGTAGACCTGCCGGGGCGCCTGGACCACGCGCAATCAATGATGGATGATTATTGGAAACACAAAAAAGCCTTCGACGCCCAAGCACAAAGGCTGTATCAGAATTTTTTGGAAATTATTGCTGATGATGGTTAAATGGTGTTGTGGACGAAACATTCAGGGATTTTTGGCCAAATGTCTGCGAGGTTTTATGACAACAATGTTCCAAATGAAGAGAATCTTTAGAACATTGTTGTCATAAACCGAAGCAGACGGCCAAAATATCCCGTTTCGGGAACAACACCATTTAACCATCATCATGAAAGACATTAATGTTAAAAATATCTTTAGCTCAAATCAATCCGACCGTTGGAGATTTAGCCGGCAATACCAGAAAGATCCTGGAATACACGGCACTGGCCCAAAAAGCAGGCGCAGAACTGGTGGTATTCCCTGAATTGGCTGTTTGCGGTTATCCGCCGGAAGACCTGCTTTTAAAGAAACATTTTGTGGCGGACAATATTAAAGCGCTGGACGCGATCGTCAAGAAGGTCCGGGGGATAAGCGTTATCGCGGGCTTTGTGGACAGTGACTCCGTTGGGAAGATCTACAATGCCGCGGCCCTTATTAGCGAGGGAAAACTGCAGGACGTCTACCACAAACAGGAATTGCCCAATTACGGCGTTTTTGATGAGAAGCGGTATTTTTCTTGCGGTAAGAATTCCGGGGTCTGGACGGTCAAGGGCGTTAAGGTGGGCATCAATATCTGTGAGGACATCTGGGTCGATGAGGCGGTTTATAAGTCCCAGGCCAAGGCAGGGGCAAGCGTGTTGGTCAACATTTCCTCATCTCCTTATCACGCGGGGAAATTGAAGGCCCGCCAGGAACTTTTGGCGGCCCGTGCCAGGGAAACAAAAACACAGGTGGCCTATGTCAATAGCGTCGGAGGCCAGGATGAACTGGTCTTTGACGGGGGGAGCATGGTGATATCTCCTGCAGGGACGGTCTTGGCGCGTGCCCGGCAATTTGAAGAGCAGTTGCTGAATGACACTGTAGCGCCTGTCCTGGATGAGCCCGAGGAAATTTATAAAGCCCTGGTGCTGGGCACCCGCGATTATGCATCTAAAAATGGTTTTAAGAAAGTGGCGCTGGGTTTAAGCGGAGGAGTGGATTCTGCCCTGGTTGCCTGCATTGCCTGTGATGCCTTTGGCCCTGAGAATGTCACGGCCGTTTCGATGCCAGGCCCTTTTACAGCCAAGGCCACCCGCCAGGATGCAAGGGCATTGGCTAAAAATTTAAAGATCGAACTCAAAGAGATCCCCATCAAACGGACCTTCGCGGCTTATTTAAAGACCATGGCGCCCTATTTTTCCGGTCTTGGCGTGGACACCACCGAGGAGAATATCCAGGCGCGCATCAGGGGCAATATTTTAATGGCCATGGCCAATAAGTTCGGCGGGCTGATCCTGACCACCGGTAATAAAAGTGAAATGGCCGTGGGCTATTGCACGCTTTACGGGGACATGTCCGGAGGGTATGCTGTCATTAAAGATGTTTTTAAGACCAAGGTCTATGAGTTAGCACGTTTCCGTAATAGTATGTCCAGGGATGCCGTGATCCCTAAAAGCGTTTTGCTCAGGGCGCCTTCTGCCGAGCTTAGACCGAACCAAACGGATGAAGAAACACTGGGGGCTTATGAGGACCTGGATAAGATTTTGATGGCTTATATTGAAAAACACGCCTCACCGCAGGATATCGTGGCCTCAGGGATGGATGCCAAACTGGTGGCACGGACCGTTCATCTGGTTGATATGAATGAATATAAAAGACGCCAGGCCCCGCCCGGTGTTAAAATTACCCCATGCGCTTTCGGCAAAGACTGGCGCCTGCCGATCACCAACAGGTACAAAGAATGAAACTATCCATTGTTATTCCCGCGTATAATGAAGAATCCACCGTCGAAGAGATCATTTCAAAAGTCCAGGCGGCGCCCCTGCCCGAAAGGCTTTCGCGTGAGATCGTGGTCGTTAATGACGGCTCCAAAGACAGGACAGGGGATATTTTAGGCCGTTTTAGCGGACAGGCGGGCATGGTCATTGTCCACCAAAGCAATCAGGGCAAAACCGCGGCGCTTTTAACCGGATTCAAGAATGCCACCGGGGACATCCTGCTTATCCAGGACGCTGACCTGGAGTATGACCCGCAGCAATACACCAAACTTTTACAGCCTATTTTGGACGGACGCACTGAGGTGGTTTATGGTTCGCGTTTCTTGGGCCGTATTGAGGGGATGGAGCCGATCAACCGCTGGGCCAATGAGATCTCTAACCGGACCTTCAGCTTTCTTTATGGCGCCAAGATCACTGATATCAATACTTGCTACAAGGTCTTTACCCGCCGGGCCTGGGAAGGGATGGTGATCACTTCCAAGAATTTTGCCTTTGAGACCGAGTTTACAGTAAAGCTTTTGCGTCGGGGGTGTACCATCAAGGAAGTGGCCATTGATTATACGGCGCGAAGCCGCAAGGCCGGCAAAAAGATCAAATGGTCCACCGCCCTGGAAATGTTCTGGCCCATCATTAAATACCGGTTCTTATGTTCTTCAAAAGACCATTAAAACTTTTTTTATTCCCAACCGTTAATATCATCCTTGCTTTTTTTTTGTTGAGTGCTTTTTTTATCGCGGGCCGCAGCGTCCTTCAAACCATTCCTTTTGCCTATATATCCGCTTCAAATTATCTTAGCCCCCGGCCGATGGATTATTTTTGGGAAGTCAATATTAACCAGGCCCCCATAGACAGGGACCAGATCCGTTACTATAGGGATTACTATGAATATTTGCTCCAGGTTTTTCCCTCTCTCCGGGATGCCTATGGGATATTGGGCTATTGTTATTATTATTTGGGGGATGATGCCCGTGCGATCGATTATTTAGAAAAAGCCATTGCCAGTAATCCGATCTACCCGTGGAATTATTATAATTTGGCGGCCATGGATATTAATAAATCCCGTTATCAGGAAGCAGCCGCCTTATTGCAAAAATTACAACTTTTGGACCCTCAAAAAAGTTTAGAGAGGATGTTCGCGTCCCAATTTGTGTACGCGCCTCTTTTACAGGCGGGCGGGAAAGATTCCATAGGGGCCACCGCCCGGCATCTTAAAATTTTGTATAAGGCCAGCTTTGACCTGCTGCGGATATTAAACCAAATGGCATACAGGAAAGACCTGGAAGGGTTGATAAAAAAAGTGAAATTGGTGCCGTATGCGTTTTGACCACTTAAAGAGCTTGTGTTTTTCAGCCGTGGTATTTGCCATGCTGTTTATCGTCGGTTTTTCGTTAAGCCGGCATAAAGCGCTTTGGACGGACGAATTTTTTACCCAAAAAGACAGCATTGACAGCCAATCTTATAAGGACATCCTGACCTTACAGATCCCCGACGGCAATAAATGCCCTCTTTTTTATCTTATCCAAAAGATCAATGCCGACCTGTTTTCCTGCAAGCTGTCTGTTGCCCATATCCATGGGCTAAATATCATCCTGGATGCCCGCTCACAGGTCATTACGCGCATCCCTTCCAATGTCTACATGTCATTGGCCCTGGCAGGCATTTTTTATTATTTTACAAGGTCCTTTTCTTTGTTCACCGCGATCTATGCCTTATTAACGGCATTGGTTTCACCCATGGTATGGCTGTATTGGGTGGAGGCAAGGCCGTATTCGTTATGGTTTTTATTGACCACGGCCCAATTATTGTTTTTTTGTTCCACCGTCCTTTCTCCCAAAATAAAAGTGAACAAATTCATCTATGGGACGCATATATTATTGGTTTTAACGACCCCCGGCAGCATACTGCAAATTTCCATCATGGCGATGATGCTTTTTTTAAAGGGAGGATACAGGAAATGGCAATTGGTCTGGACCTGGGTCTTGCCCATGGGCATTTTTTTAGTCTTCTTTTTTCTTGTCCCGATATATAAATTCAAAAGTTATGATTTTCTACCGATCTTCTTTGAAGCGGTGATGCCGGAGCGCTTGTTTGTCTATGCCGCCTACGCGTTGACCGCATGGGTACTGTCTGAAAAACGTAAAAGATATCCTGCGAACATTTTCTTTTTACCGGTCTTTTTATTGTTCTCGATCAGCGGGTTTCTGGTGCTTTTCATTGATCTATTTACGCAAAATTCTCAATTCGGGTTTTCCAACCGTTATTTGGTCTATTTGGCACCCGCGGACATATTGATGTTTTCTTTGGCGGGTTTTGACCTATGGCATTGGGCCCGCAAGAACATTTGGGTCTGCATGAACGTATCGATCATCCTGGGAGGATTGATGGTCATACGGGGATTAATGACGTATAGGGAAATTTTAGCTTCAGCCCTTTATTTACATCCGGTGAGGTAAAAGAGGATGCGCGATCTTGGCAGGCGGGAATCAGTATTGGCAGGGTTGGTCATCGGTGGGACCGCCGTCGTTATCTTAACAGAACTCTTAAGCGCCCTGCATCAGCTTGACGCGAGGGGGCTGATGATCGGATGGGGAGCTTGTTTTTTGGCCGCCGCCGTTTTTTTGTTTGCCTTTCCGAAAAAATATCTTAAGAACAACGAACATCCTTCCATTCCTTTGACCGCCAAGATTTTCATGGCCGGCACATTCCTTATTTTTATGGTGCTGGCCCTCGTGGCCTTTGTTCATGTGCCTAATACGTGGGACGCCATGATCTATCACCTGCCTCGCGTCGAGCATTGGGCCCAGAATAAAACCATCGCGTATTATCCCACACATATTCCCCGCCAAGACGCCTATCCGCCTTGGGACGAATGGGCGCTTTTACACTTGCGTCTTTTGACCGGCGGAGATTATTTTGCCGGGCTCCTTCAATGCGCGGCCATGATGGCCAGTACCATCGGGGTTTCCCTGATCGCCCGCTGGCTGGGAGCAGGGGTGACGGGACAGTCTTTGGCAGCTTTATTGTCTGCTTGCCTGCCGATGGGAATTCTACAGGCCACCAGCACACAGAATGATTATGTGGTGACCATGTGGCTGGTCTTGTTTGTTTATTTCTTTTTAAATTCATCAATGCTTTTGGCCGCGTTAAGTTTGGGGCTGGCTTTTTTGACCAAAGGATATGCGTATTTGTATGCTTTGCCTTTTTTGGTCTGGTATTTGTCAAGCGGTGCCCCAAAGGCACGGCTGCGGCGCGCGGGTGCTGCCCTATTCGTCGTCGCTGTAGCGTTGTTATTGAACACCGGCTATTTTTATCGCAATGGGCATGCTTTTGGCAGCATCCTATGGTCAGAGGAACACTTTTTTAATGGGGGGATATCGTTGAGCATATGGCTGGCCAATGTACTGCGCAATGCCGCTTTGCATTTGGGCACTATTTACGTGCCATACAATGAATGGGTGGTTGATAGGCTGCAAGACCTGAGCGCATTTTTACATATTGATCTTAACCCGCCGCAGGGCAGTTTCAGCGCGCAGAAGTTTGTAGTGACGAGCTTGATGTTCAATGAGGATTATGCCGGGAATTTTTTGAGCGCTCTGATCTTTATCTTTGTTCTGATCACTGCGGGCGTAAGGTCCCTTCAAGGCCGGCGAGGTTTTCAATGGTCTTATGCTTTGGGCGTGGGAGGGATGTTCTTTTTATTATGCCTGGCCCTGCGGTTCCAGCCATTTAACAGCCGCTTTCATCTGGCCATATTTGTTTTAGGTTCCGCATGGACAGCCTTTGTTTTGGAAAAGCTATTGCCCAAAAAGGCGCTTTTGGTCGTCGGGCTGGCGGTCTTGCTTACGGCTATCCCGTGGCTTTTATTCAATCACAGCAAACCTCTATTGCAGGATTTGAACTCCGCACGCAATCCGCGCATCCAGGAATATTTTAACCTGTATCCATCGTGGGCCAGCCCCATGGTGGGTCTTTCCGGTCAATTGAGATCTTTAGGCTGCGGGGACATCGGTTTGATCAGTGACGAGGGCAATGGTGAGAATGCTAAAGAATATTTATTATGGGTGACCATGCGCTGGTTTAAAGTGCCGTTATCAAGATTGGAACACATTGATGTATTGAATCCTACAGGGAAATTAGATTATCCCCTGGGTAAATTTAATCCTTGCGCCGTGGTGCTGTTGGCCGCAGAGCGCCCGTCCATGATCGTCTTGCCTTCAGGAGTTTATGGCCAGGTCTGGTCTTTGAAAGACCAGCAGGGTGCCACACAAAGCGCTTTATATGTCCCGGTCAATCATTGAGGGGTATGAAAGTAAAACTTCAAATCGTCATTTTCGCATTTTTTTTGGTTGGGATGGCCTCGCTTTTCCGTTACTGCAGCGGCCCGTTTTATTTCGGCAATAATAACGACCCCTCTTATTTTTATCTTTTCAATTTTCTATATATCCTCGAAGGCAAAAGCCCGCAATTCGTTGACCATCCAGGAACGACGCTGGATATGCTGGGTGCCTTGGTTGTAAAAATATTTTTTGCTCCCTTACCCAATACTCCATGGTTGCAGACGTACGCGCCCCGGGCAGAGCAGTTGCTTGGAGTCGTCTGGTTTTTGATGGTTATTTCCTATGCCGCGTCCTTGATGGCCTTGGGTTTCTATGCTTTTAAAAAGTCCCAGGACAGGGTATTTACAGGATTGATCTTATTGAGCAGTTTATGGCTGGTCATGGTCCGTTCTTTTAACGGGGAGAAGATATTGCCCATCAGTGCCAACGTTAATTCAGATACGATGATGATGACAGCGGTCAATTTAATGCTCTTGGCCGTCTTATGCCACTATTTCAGTCCCAAAATAAGGGAGCATTCCCAGGCAGCCTGTTTAGGGGCAGCGGTGGCTTTTGCCATGGCTACTAAATTTACGGCCCTACCATTTTTTGTCGTTGCCCTTTGTATCCTTGAAACCTGGCCGCAGCGGATCTTAATGGGGACAGTGGCAGCAGGAGGATTTGTTTTATTGACCTGCCCTATTTGGGGCTCCTACCCGCACATGATATTTTGGGTCAAAGGCCTGGTCTTGGCCCGGGGCATGCACGGTCATGGCGGGGAAGGTTTTGACGCGGGCAGGTATTTTCAGGCCTTGGTGGGGACCATTAAGAGCTATTGGTTTTTTGTCGCCGGGTGGCTATTGGCAGGGATGGTTTCGGTTCTTGTCCCCAAGCCGCAGATAGGTCCTAAAATATCCAGGGTCTTGTTAGCAGTGGCTTTAGGCGGACTGGTCCAGGTGATCATCATGGCCAAACAAACATCGTACCAATATATGGCTCCCATGATCGGGTTATCTTCCTTAGGTTTAGCTTTTTTGTACAAAGCTTTTCCTGACTGGTGGCACAGGGGATTGAAATACGTGGTGATAGCCATAGGGATGGTGTCCTTGGGAATGATGGCAGTGGACCTATGGCAGGTCAATGAAGAAACAAATAAGACCAGGGCCATGCTCAATACGATCGCTAATGATTACCCGCAATGCCGGGTCTGCCCGTTTTACCGCAGTTCCACGCCGGGCTTTGGTTTTGTATTCTGGGACCGTGTGCTGGGCCGTGAAGATTATTCATCTATCTTGAAAACTTATTATCCTGACCTGGTTTATTACGATATTTTTGGCGGGGATTTTAAAGACAGCGCCCAGCAAATTGTCCCGTTGGCCCTATTAAAGCAGCAAAGCCCCTGTGTCCTGATCTATGGCTCCGATGAGGACCCCAAAGATTTTGAACCTGGTTTAACAGTCAATAAAATTTATACCAACGCAGGTCCGGAGGCGCTCTATGAGGTCATCTCCCAGCGGTCAAACCGGGCCCAGGAGTTTTTTCAATTCGCCATGGTCCTGTATTCTCAGGGCCGTTATGAGGATGCTTTAAAGGCGGCGCTGGCCAGCCAGCAATTAGGGTTGGGGAAGGATATCAGCGCTTTGATCGGGTTGTTAAAGCAGAAAGTACAGACGCATTGATCAGTATCATCAGAGGGGCCGCGGCAATGGCGTAGCGGTGAAGGACAAGCACAAAGCTAAAACAAAGGACCAATAAACCGGTGAGCACGACGGTAATTAAGATCAATTCGTTTTTAAGCATACTGCAGGCCATTAAAAATCCGCATAGACATAAACCACCCACTCCTAAAGACATCAAAACCACGACGCTATGAATATTGAACAGATGGTCCAGCCAAGGCGGGTAAACCACAAAGGCGCCTTGAGACGTCTCCCAGAAAAACATTTTCATCCCTTCCTGCACCAAGTACACTAACTGCGCGAGAGGATGGCTGAAGAGTGCTCCCAGGATGCCTTGATTAAAATAGCTCTCTTGTTGGGCCGGGGTGAGATTTTGTTTAGTGAGTTGGTCTCGACGGGTGAGAAAGGTCTCATCCGAGGCGGACATGCTCCAATGGCCGCACTCTTTATTAAGTGAAGAGCCGGAACACAGGTCGTAGGAAACAGGCACGGTCAATAAATGGCCCAGGAAATGGTCCATGGTCAGCGGGCTTTGGGCGCGCAGGTTCAGGTTACCATAAAGGGCCATGGTCGCGCGGTTGGTGAGGACAAAGTGACCATTAAACCCGTAGTTGAGGGATTTATAGCCCATCAACGGTATGTAGAAAATTAAAAGGACAAGCAATATCTTTGATCTCGACTGGCACAGGAAGGAAAGTATTTTAAGCCCGGATTGCCGCCATCCATAGAAGAAAAGCCAGGATAAATATAAAGGGGCAAGGATTTCCCCCATGCCCTTGACAAAGGTGAAGGCCAAAAAGCAAAAGCCCAGCCCTATTGCCGCGGAACAATGGGTGAGGCCCGGCGAGCGTAAAGAGCGCAGGAAATAAACGCTCATTAATACCACCCCGATAAGCCAGGGGAAGCTTGCGATCTCCGAGTATAAACATAGGGCGGAATTGATCAAAATGGGAGAGAGTCCCGTGTAAAGCACCGTCGCTGCCTGGACCCACCGGTTGGCGTTGAGGAGTTTAAGGACCTGTTGGATCAAGGCCATGGTGGCTGCTAAAAAACTAAAGGAGAATATTTTTAAAGGATAGGCATAGGAGATTCCAAGCCACTTGCCAGCACTCATGGAAGCCGCGATCAATAGAGGATACAGGGGCTCCCTGTTTGGGCCCCCGCGAAAATATTCCGTCCATTGGCCGGGATCATAAAATAAATGGGCCAGGTTGAAATACCCGACGGAGTCAAAGACCAGGACAAAGTTGGTTGTTAATGTCAAATAGGTCCAGTAGAGGACGGGGATCAGATAGGCCCAGAATAAAACAGGGTCAGGGCATAAGAGGCGGATTATCATATTTTTAAAAAAATACAGGGTCCCATTGGTTTGGATCAAAATGCACATCAGCATCATGATGGTTCTTGATAGCTAAAGCGATCAGTAAAAGGGAATCGATCTTTTGATCGGCCTGCTGCAAATGGCGGGTGATGTAACCTTCAGGGTCCGGCATATACCGCCAAATGATCTGAAAAGCCTGAAGGTCATGCAGGAATTTTCCGGTCACCTGCGGCGGGATGCGTTTGGCCGTGGAAAGCAAGGCAATGGCCGCATCAATTTGCCCGTTTTTCAGGCAAAGAAGCCCCAGATCATAATAAGACCAGAAGAACACAGGATTAATTTGTAAGGATTGCCGCAAGGCGTCTTCAGCGTCAGGGGCATCTTGCAGCCAGGAATAGCAGACCCCTTGCATATAAAACATTTCAAAAAGTTGGGGAAAAAGCTCAGAGCCTTTTTTGAAAAAAGCCAGGTAATCCGTCCCTGTGCGGTAGTTGAACTCTTCGGGTTTAAAGTGATGGCCTTCAAGGATATATTGGGCCAAATGCTTAAAATCAGGTGTCTGGTAGCCCAAGACGAGAGATTTGGATTTTAAATCGGTGATTTGTTGGGTTTCAAGGATGTGGTCTTTAAGAGGCTGGTAAGCCGCGGTCAAAAGCACAAAAGCCAAGACAAACAAAAGACCAAAGGTCAGGGAGAAACGAAGGAGAAGCGCGCGTACAGGAAGCATTGTCATATCCTATATTAGCAAAATAGTATTTTCAATTGTTTTAATCGTTAACTAATTTAATTTGCTTTTTACGACGAATAATAATAAAATAACCCCTTTGATTGCAACAACATTCAATCCTGATGGGACAAAGTCAAGATGAGTCTTCCGCCGAAACAAGGCCTATACGATCCGCAATTTGAGCACGATTCCTGCGGGGTAGGTTTCATTGCGCATATCAAGGGACAAAAGAGCCATGATATTGTCCGCCACGGCATTGAAATATTAGAAAATCTGGCCCATCGCGGGGCTTGCGGCTGTGATCCGGAAACCGGTGACGGGGCAGGTATCTTGATCCAGATGCCGGATGCTTTTTTCCGCAAGGAATTGGTTAAAAATGACCTGGGTCTTCCGGCTCTCGGTGATTATGGCGCCGGCCTGGTTTTTCTGCCCACTTCTTTGGAAGACCGCAATATCATTGAACAGTGGACCGAGCATATTATCCACGAAGAAGGACAGAAACTGATCGGCTGGCGGGAAGTGCCTCATGAGCCCTCCAAGATCGGCCGTGTGGCCCGTTCGGTGATGCCGGCTTTTAAACAGCTTTTTATTGCCCGAGGCGCCAAGACCCCGCGGGAAGATTTCGACCGCAAACTTTACGTGATCCGCAAGCGTTTGTGGAACAAGGTCTATAATTCCACCTTGCCGCAGAAGAATTTTTATTATTTCTGTTCGCTTAACAGCCACACCATGGTTTACAAAGGCCAATTGATGAGCGAGCAGGTGGACCGTTTCTTCCCGGATCTCAGTGACCCGGTGATGGTTTCAGCCATTGCCCTGGTGCATTCGCGTTATTCCACTAATACTTTCCCCAGCTGGGCCTTGGCCCACCCTTACCGCTATATCGCGCACAACGGCGAGATCAATACGTTACGGGGCAATGTCAACTGGATACAGACGCGCGAGAAACAATTTGTTTCTAAAGCATTTGGCGCGGACTTGAAAAAAGTATTGCCCATCGTCGTACCGCACGGTTCAGACACCGCGACTTTTGACAATGTGCTGGAGATGCTCGTCCTTTGCGGGCGTTCTTTGCCGCACGCCATGATGATGATGATCCCTGAAGCGTGGAGCAATCATCAGGGGATGGAACGTTCAAAAAAAGCTTTTTATGAATACCATTCCTGCCTGATGGAGCCCTGGGACGGTCCTGCGGCCATTGCTTTTTCCGATGGACGCTATGTCGGCGCGCTCCTTGACCGCAATGGCTTACGCCCGTCGCGTTATCTGGTCACGAACGATGATATCGTGATCATGGCCTCAGAGGCAGGGGTATTGCCCATTGCTGTTGAAAAAGTCATTACTAAAGGACGCCTGCAGCCGGGAAAAATGTTTTTGGTGGACACTCAGGAAGGCCGCATCATCGATGATCGTGAAGTCAAAGAAACCTATGCCAGCCGTCAGCCGTATGAAAAATGGCTCAGGGAAAATATCGTGGACATACGCGAACTTCCCGCGCCTAAAAAAGTGAACGGCCTTGATGAAAAGACCTTGTTGGAACGCCAGCGCGCCTTTGGGTATACGTTGGAAGACCTTAAAATTTTATTGCAGCCGATGGCGTTGGGTGAAGAAGCCACCGGTTCCATGGGGACAGATACGCCTCTGGCGGTATTGTCGGATAAGCCTAAGCATCTTTTTGAATATTTCAAACAATTGTTCGCCCAGGTGACCAATCCTCCCATTGATGCCATCCGTGAGGAGATCATCATGGCTGAGGACATGATGTTGGGGCCTGAGAGCAATTTGCTCGAGGAAGGCCCGCAGCATTGCCACCGTTTATGGATACAGCGTCCGGTGCTGACCAATGAAGAATTGGAAAAGATCAGCCGCATCCGTCACGGGTCACTAAAGACCCTGGTCCTGCCGATGGTATTTGACAAGAAGGACGGCATCGCGGGGGTTGAAAAAGCTTTCGAAGCTTTGTGTGCCAAGGCCGATCGTGCCATTGGAAAAGGCAGTAGCATCCTGGTCCTTTCGGACCGTGATATTTCCGCCAAGAAAGTTCCTATCCCGTCGCTGTTGGCTTGCGCGGGCCTGCACCATCACCTGATCCGCCGGGGGACGCGCACCAAGGTCAGCATCGTGGTTGAAACAGGCGAGGCGAGGGAACTGCATCACTTTGCGGTCCTGATCGGTTATGGCGCTAATGCGGTCAATCCTTATCTGGCTTTTGAGACCATTGAAGCGATGACCAAGGACGAAAGATTTGAATTGTCGATGAGTTTCAAGGAAGCGGAGAAGAATTTTCTGAAAGCCTGTCACAAGGGCCTGTATAAGATCATTTCTAAAATGGGGATATCCACCATCCAATCTTACTGCGGGGCGCAGATCTTTGAGGCGGTGGGTTTAGGCCCGGAGCTGATAGATAAATATTTTACCGAGACACCTTCACGCATCGGCGGGATCAACATTGATACAGTGGCCCAAGAGGCCTTGATGCGTCATGACAAAGGGTATCCCCGCTGGCCTTCCCAGGACAGCATGTTAGAAGAAGGCGGAGAATATTATTGGCGCAAAGAAGCGGAATATCATCAATTGAATCCGACGACGATCGCCCTTTTGCAGCACGCCACGCGCTCGGGCAATTTCCAGGTCTTTAAACAATTTTCCAAAGCGGTCAACGAACACAGCCGGCAAATAGCCAATATCCGCGGGCTTTTAAAATTCAAAACAGGGCATCCCATACCCATTGAAGAAGTTGAGCCGGCCCTGGAAATAGTCAAACGTTTTGCCACGGGAGCCATGAGCTATGGTTCCATCTCACGGGAAGCTCATGAGACCCTGGCCATTGCCATGAACCGTTTGGGCGGTTTTTCAAATACCGGCGAGGGCGGCGAAGATGCCGTGCGTTTTAAAAAAGATCCCAACGGTGATTGGCGCCGCAGCCGCATCAAACAGGTGGCCCAGGGCCGTTTCGGGGTGACGATCGAATATTTAGTCAACGCGGACCAGCTGCAGATCAAGATGGCCCAGGGGGCCAAGCCCGGCGAGGGCGGACAGCTTCCGGGGCACAAGGTGTCCCAGGAAATTGCCTATACCCGTCACACGACACCCGGGGTTGGCTTGATCTCACCGCCGCCCCATCATGATATTTATTCCATTGAGGACTTGGCGCAATTAATTCACGATCTCAAGAATGCTAATCCGCAGGCCATGATCTCCGTTAAGCTCGTTTCTGAGGTCGGGGTGGGCACTGTCGCGGCAGGTGTTGCCAAAGGCAAATCAGATCATGTGTTGATCTCCGGCTATGAAGGCGGCACTGGCGCATCCCCACAGACGTCCATCAAACACGCTGGGCTTCCCATGGAATTAGGCATTGCCGAGACCCAGCAGGTTTTGGTGATGAATGACCTGCGCGGGCGCATCCGTGTGCAGACCGACGGGCAATTAAAGACCGGACGGGACGTGGCCATTGCCGCGATGTTAGGCGCTGATGAATTCGGGTTTTCCACGACGGCCTTGATCACCGTGGGTTGTATTTTGCTGCGCAAATGCCATCTCAACACATGCTCGGTGGGGGTCGCAACCCAGGATCCCGAACTGCGCAAGAAATTTGACGGTAAGCCGGAACATGTGGTCAACTTTTTTACCTTTATCGCCGAGGAAGTGCGCCAGATCATGGCAGAACTTGGCTTCAGGAAATTTGAAGACATGGTCGGCCGCGTTGATATGCTGGATACAAAGGAGACCATTGAGCATTGGAAGGCCAAGGGTGTTGACCTGACTAATATTTTGCATCGTCCCGACGTGCCCAAGGGGGTGGCTATCCATCACTCCAGTACCCAGGACCATGGCCTTGAGAAGGCCTTGGACAATACATTGATCGCTCAAAGCCAGCAAGCCATCCAACAGCAGGTCCCTGTCAAGATCGAATCGCCTATCCGTAACATTAACCGCACGGTGGGCACCATGCTTTCGAGCCAGGTCGCGCGTAAATACGGATTTATGGGATTGCCTGATGATACTATCCAAATTAAATTTAACGGCTCGGCAGGCCAGAGCTTTGGCGCTTTTCTGGCCCAGGGCATCAGCTTGACACTTGAAGGAGAGGCCAATGATTATGTGGGCAAGGGGCTTTCAGGCGGACGTATTGTTGTTTTCCCTCCGCGTGCCGCGAAATATGTTCCTGAGGAAAACATGATCGCGGGTAATGTGGTTTTGTACGGGGCCATCAAGGGCGAGGCATTTTTCCGGGGGCTTGCCGGTGAGCGTTTCGCGGTGCGTAATTCCGGCGCGTGGACTGTTGTGGAAGGTGTCGGGGACAACGGCTGTGAGTATATGACCGGCGGCAGGGTTGTTGTCATCGGTCCCACGGGACGCAATTTCGCGGCAGGGATGTCCGGCGGTATTGCCTATGTCTGGGACACTGAAGGGCTTTTGCAAAAAAATTGTAATCCCGGCATGGTGGACCTGTTCCCCATCAAAGAGGAAAAAGATATTTGGGTGCTCAAGGACCTGATCGAGAAACATTTTAAGTACACCAACTCAACTGTTGCCGAGGGCATTTTAAAGAATTGGCAGAAGTCTTTGGGACAATTTGTCAAAGTTTACCCGCGTGATTACCGCAGGGTCTTGGAAGAAGCTGAATCGATCAAGAACGCGGCTGATTTAGATGTGAAGGTGGGAAAATAAATGGGTGATATTAAGGGCTTCATGAAGTATGACCGGCAGGACTACAAGAAAGACGAAATTTCCCGTCGGGTCAAGAATTTTAAGGAATTCACGCATCTTCCCGCCCAAAAGGAATTAAAGGACCAGGGTGCGCGCTGCATGGATTGCGGTGTGCCGTTTTGCCAGTCAGGCTGCCCTATCGGCAATATCATCCCGGATTGGAATGACCTGGTTTACCGTGACCGATGGCAGGAAGCCATCGAGCGGCTGCACAAGACCAATAATTTCCCGGAATTTACAGGGCGCGTTTGTCCGGCCCCTTGCGAAAATGCCTGCGTGCTTGGCATTAATGCCCCGCCGGTGACGATCAAGAATATTGAACTTGCCATTGTTGAACACGCCTATGATAAAGGCTGGATCAAACCCAATAAACCTAAACACCGCACCGGCATGAAGGTCGCGGTCATCGGTTCCGGCCCCGCGGGACTCGCTTGCGCGGATGAGCTTAATAAAAAAGGCCATAAGGTCACGGTTTATGAAAAGAATGAACTTATCGGCGGGCTTTTGACCCTGGGGATCCCGGATTTTAAATTGGAAAAGCAGGTGGTTTTCCGTCGGGTTGACCGCATGCGCGAAGAAGGGATCGTTTTTAAGACCAATGCCCATGTCGGGGTGGATATCAGTCCCAAGGAATTACGGGACAAGTATGACTCAATAGTTTTATGCGGCGGTGCTGAGGCCGGACGTGAACTGCCGGTACCAGGGCGTGAATTAAAAGGCACCTACCAGGCCATGTATTATTTACCGCAGCAGAATTTGCGCGATAATAAATGTCCGACGGACAGGTTTGAAGAAGTTACGGCCAAGGGTAAACGTGTGATCGTGTTAGGCGGCGGGGACACAGGCTCGGACTGTGTCGGTACCGCCACCCGCCAGGGAGCTTTAAGCATCCATCAGTTTGAATTGATGCCTCAGCCCCCGGAAAAACGTTCTGCAGACAATCCTTGGCCGAATTGGGCATTTATTTTACGCACCTCAAGTTCCCATGAAGAAGGATGCGTCCGTGATTATAGTATTATGACTAAACGTTTAAGCGGGGAGAACGGCCAGTTGAGAAAATTGCATGCCGTGCGCCTGCAGTGGGGCAAGGATGCTGCCAACGGGCAAATGAAGATGAGCGAGATCGCGGGGTCCGAGTTTGAAATGGATTGTGACCTATTGCTTTTGGCAATGGGGTTTTTAGGTCCTGTTAAAAAAGGGATGTTGGAAGAATTAGGGGTCGCCCTGGATGCCCGTGGGAATGTAAGCGCTGATGCTAACAAGATGACGTCGGTACCGGGTGTTTTTACAGCGGGTGACATGACCCGCGGCCAGTCATTGGTGGTGTGGGCGATCCATGAAGGACGCACGGCAGCCCAAGGCGTGCACCATTATTTAACAACGAAGGTAAACCAAAAAGGATAGCTACTATGAAAAAGACTTTATTTGTTTTGATCGCGCTTTTTGCCTTGGCCGGCTGCCAAAAGCAGGAAGTCCAACAGCAACAGCCGACAGCAGACCAGCAAAAAGACATTGGCCATAAATTGATCATGAAGAGTTTGAATGACCTGCAAAATAAAGACCTGAAATCCACCATCGTGGACCTTGAAACATCCATTAAGATCAACCCTTCAGAGCCGGAAGCATACCTGCTTTTAGGACAGATCCTCCTGAAGGTCCAGGAATATGACCATGCCGCGGATTTTCTTGAGATGGCCGGCAAGACCTTTCCTGACGACGGGACTGTTTTTTATATGTTGAGCATCGCCAATAAAATGTCAGGCAAGAAATTACCAGCGGTTTTAGCTGCCCGCCACAGTGTTGAGATCTTCCAGGCCCAGCAGGACAGGGACAATATGCTTAAATCAGCGGCCTTACTCCATGAACTGATCGATATGCCGGATGCTGCCCAGGCCAAGACGCCGCCACCGGGGGGCAAGGATTAATCAGCATTTCAGGGCAGGTAATGGTGAGTCGATACCTTGTTTTTTTCATGCTGGTGTTTTGGTCGGGGTACGCTTTCGCGCAATCCATCCCCACTGACGGCCAAAAGCTTAAGTCCCAGGCAGATGATCTTGAGGACAAGAGCGCCCAAGCCATTGATGATGGCAATATGGACCAGGGTTTGGACCTCATGGTCCGTTCCATCCGCCTGGACCCTACCCCAATGAGGCATTTGATCTACGGCAGCATCCTTTTTGGCAATGGGGTGGCCATTTTTAAAGACAGCGACCAGAAAAAAGGCATAGAGACCCTGCGCCTGGCAGAGGCGCAATTGCTTAAAGCCATCAACGGATTCAATCCCAACAAAGACCAGGTTTATTTAGGGCAGTGCTATTTTATGTTAGGCGAAATATACCTTAACGCCCTGGGGGATAAATTTAAGGCCAGGGGATATTACCAAAAAGCGGTTGATCTCAATGATTATCCAGGCGCAAGGGACGCTTTAAATAGATTGTAACAAAAATCGAGGCGGTGCATTTGAAGCGGCGGCTTTTTTTTATCCTTTTCTGCTTTATTTTTTCCCTATCAGCAGATATTTGCCATGGTGGCGCCGTGTTATACCTCATCAACCAGAAGAAAGCCCATAGGCACAGGCCAACCCAGGCAGAGTACCAACAGCATCAACAGCAGACGGGAGAGCAAGGTCAAGGGGCCCCTGAACAGCCGACGTATCAGCAGACGGTTGACCAGCGCAATCAGGCCATTGCCCAGGCCATTCTTGCTGCCCATAATCAATCAATCACAAGTGACAGTGTGCCGTTTGGCAATAGCACAGAGATCGATGAGCCCACAGCACAGGCCGTGAATCCCGGCGCCTCCCAGCAACGGCAGTTTATCCCCCAAGCGGGACCGGTACAGGTCAAAGATACGGTTGACCTTGCTGAAGTATGGAAAAAGCTGGACACAACATCAACTGTCTGGCCATTGTTGATCGACGATCAGGCCAAGGTCATAACGGTGTCTGAGTACATTGATCGCTTCCAGAAGCAGGGGGTCAAGATCAATGAACCGCCGGAGCATTATGTGCAGATGATCGATCAGATAACCGGTGCCAACCCGCAGATGCTCCAGAGGTCCTTTGGGGAGCTGATACAGATCGTGGCCATTGTGGATTATGATTTTGACAATGGGATGGATAAAGATGAATTAGCCAGGAAGATCCTGGGTGACGCGGGATTTGAGGCGAATAAAAGAAGATTCACCCAAGCGGCAGAGCAACAACAGCAACAGCCATCGGGCAATTAGCATAAAGTCAGAGGACCATGAAAAAATATATACTTTCCATTGATCAGGGTACGACGGGCTCCAGGGCGTTTATTTTTGACGCCCAAGGCCATGTTGTTTCCAGCGCTTATCAGGAATTTAAGCAATATTATCCCAAGCCCGGCTGGGTTGAGCATGATGCCCAGGAGATTTGGAGAAGCGTTGAAGCCGTTATACGCAAAGCACTGACATCTTCCCGCATTGATCCCAAGGCCATCGCAGCCATCGGCATTACTAATCAGCGGGAGACGACTGTTCTATGGGACCGCAAGACTTCCAAACCCTTTTATCATGCTATTGTTTGGCAATGCCGCCGCACCGCGGCCATTTGTGCAGGGCTCAAAAAACATGAAGGTTTATTTCGCAGGACAACGGGCCTGGTTGTTGATGCTTATTTTTCAGGTACAAAGGTCCAATGGCTCCTGGACCATGTGGCGGGCCTTAGACAAAAAGCGGCCGGCGGACAAGTTGCTTTTGGCACCATCGACAGCTGGCTTATCTATAAATTAACGAATGGCGCGGCCCACGTCACAGACATGACCAATGCCAGCCGCACGCTGATCTTTGATATCAGGACCAAGGCATGGAGCAAGCCGTTATTAAAATTGTTGAATGTCCCTGAAAATATTTTGCCCAAGGTGCTAGCTTCATCATCGGTGTTTGGGTATACGGCCAAAGGTGTTGCCGGTCTTCCCGATGGCATTCCCATCACGGCCGTGATGGGTGACCAGCAAGCAGCTTTATACGGGCAGGGATGTTTTCTGCCTGGCAGCATCAAGAACACCTATGGCACAGGATGTTTCATGCTGCTTAACACGGGCAAAAAATGCGTTTATTCTAAAAAAGGCCTTTTAACCACCTTGGGTTGCGATGCTCACGGACAGCCGGCATATGTGCTGGAAGGCGCTGTGTTTATCGCCGGGGCGGTGATCCAATGGCTGAGGGATGAATTAAAAATGATCAAGGACTCTTCGTCGAGTGAAAAGATGATCTCCGGCATTAAGGATACAAATGGAGTTTACCTGGTCCCGGCTTTTGTGGGCTTAGGGGCACCCTATTGGAATGCGGATGCGCGGGGCATCATAACAGGTTTAACAAGGGGGGCAAACGCGCGGCATATCGTGCGTGCGGCCCTGGAATCCATGGCGTATCAAACCAAGGAAGTCTTTGACTTGATGGGCCGTGAATCCGGTCTTCGGATAAGATCTTTGGCCGTTGACGGCGGGGCTTGCCGCAATAATTTTTTGATGCAGTTTCAGGCAGATATGCTGGCCATTCCTATTGCAAGGCCTTTGATGGTTGATTCCACCGCCGCCGGAGCGGCTTATTTAGCAGGTGTTTCCGTTGGTCTATGGAAACCACAGGAAGTCCTTAAGATCAAAACGATCGAGCGGATCTTTAAGCCCGGCATGCCGCGTTCAATAGCCAAAACTAAATATGACGGCTGGTGCCATGCGGTGCGCCAGGCGTTGGCCAAATAAGGGGATAAATTGATCCGCGATATTTCACGCCTTAGTAAAAATAAATTCGATCTCATTGTCGTCGGCGGAGGGATCAATGGCGCGGCCATTGCTAATTTGGCTGCCAGTTGCGGGGCCAGCGTTGCTTTGCTGGAAAAGGGTGATTTTGCCGGCGGCACCTCAAGTAAATCCACCAAACTCCTGCATGGCGGCATCCGTTATCTGGAAAACTTTGAATTTGACCTAGTGCATGAATCCTTAAGGGAACGTTTCATCCAGTGGCAGGCGGCACCCTATCTGGTCAAGCCCATGCCCTTTGTTATCCCGGTCTATAAGAATGACAAAAGGCCCTTATGGATGATGCAATTAGGCGTTTGGCTTTATGATCTTTTGGGCGGTAAATACCGGATCGGCCATCATCGCTTTTTATCCGTCGCTGACATTACGTCACGGGCACCGGCCATTAACTTAGACGGGCTGGTCGGAGGGGTGGAATATTTTGATGCCCAGATGGATGATGCCAGGCTTTGTTTGGAAAATGTATTGATGGCAGACCTGCACGGGGCAGCAGCAGCTAATTATGTTGAGGTTGAAAGTTTTATCAAAGACAACAATAAACGCGCCGTTGGTGTCAAGGCCCGTGATAGGTTAAACGGCCAGCAGATGGATATTTTTGCGTCCAAGATCATTGTGACCGCGGGGCCATGGTCAGATGAGTTAATTGAAAAAGACAGGCCGCGCTCTGTCAAGCGCCTGCGGCCGACCAAGGGTGTCCACATTGTTTACCGGGGTGAAATTTCTTCCAGCGCCTTTTTACTGCAAAGCCGCCAGGACAAACGTATTTTTTTTGTCATTCCTTTTAAGGGCAATACTTTAATAGGGACCACTGATACGGATTACCATCAAAGTCCGGACAGCGTAAAGGTCGAGGAAGCGGACGTGCAGTATTTATTGCAGGAAGCAGGCAGGGTTTTTCCTAATATTAATTTTAACGCGTCCAAGATCATTACCACCTTTGCCGGTTTAAGGCCTTTGGTCGCTGACAAAGGAGACCCTTCGCGCATTTCCCGTAAGCATGACATTGAAACGAATTCCTCCGGTATTTGTTTTGTCATGGGCGGTAAATACACCACCTATCGCGCCATTGCCGAGGAGGCCGTCAGGAAAGAAATGCCTTCTATTGCTTCGCGTATACCGTATGGGGAAAAGTATGTTCTTTACGGCAGCGGGGGATGTAACGAGGAACTTAAGATCTTAAGCCAGCGCTATGGAGTGTCGCTTGACTTAGTCAGGTATTTGCAGGGTATCTATGGCAGCCGCTTTGGGGATGTGCTTAATATCGCCCAAGGCAATGACCTGCTTAAAGAAAAGATCTGCTCCTGCTCATCGGCCATTGCCGCCCAGGTCGTTTATGCGCGGGATGTTGAGATGGCGCAAAATGTTGATGATATCATGGAGCGCAGGCTGGAATTGTCCTACCTGGATTGTCCCACAGGGAACTGCCGTCGGGCCACAGAAGAAATCTTAAGAGCCCATCCATGAAATTGCTCGCAAGCACCTTTGAGAAAGCCCTCCAACGGCGAAAGCAATTAAATTTGATCACCAATGCTATGCGCTTAGTCAATGGCAAGGGTGATGGCTTGGATGGGCTTCTGATCGACCGGCATAACAAACATTTTCATGTACAGATTTTAGCTGACCATTGGCATAAACAAATGGATGAGATCTGCCATGTATTGACTTCCTCTATGCCGGTGGAGTATCTGATCGTCAAAGCCCGCAGGGGACTAGAGGTCAAGGCAGAGGTATTGATAGGCGCTGACCCCCGAACGGTCGTTGAAGAATACGGCATTAAGTTTGAAGTTAATTTGGATGACGGGCTTAACTGCGGTTTGTTTTTAGACATGCGGGCCAACCGCAGGATGGTCGGACAGTTCTCCAAGGGAAAAAAAGTCCTTAACGGATTTTCATATACCTGTTCTTTCGGGGCACATGCCCGCGCTGGGGGTGCCAGCGAAGTCATTAATACAGATATCAGCCGCAAGATACTGGACCGCGGGAAGAATAATTATCAGCTCAATGCTTTGCCTGGTGCCGCGGGAGAATTCATCAAGGCAGATACCGTTTCATTTTTGCAGAGGGCTTTTAAAAAGGGAAATAATTTTGATGTGATCATCCTTGATCCGCCTTCTTTTGCCCGTCATGAAGGCAAGGTGTTCCAGGTCAAACGCGATCTGCCTAAATTAATAGCGTTGGCCGTGGCGGTCTTAAATCCAGGAGGGTATTTGCTGGTAACGACGAATTACAGTGAGATCAGCCACGCTGATCTGGAGCGCATGCTACATTCCATTGTCATTCCCGCGAAGGCGGGAATCAACGGCCGACGGGTGGCGCATATTCAACGGGTGGGGCAGGACAAGGATTTTACGGGCAGCAACAGTTTTAAGGAAAGCTATCTGGCGGGCTTATGGGTCAAGTTCCTTTAGAGCGGGCATTGTCAAAACTAGGCATCATGTCCCGTGCGCAGACTAAACGGCTGATCGAGGCCGGCAGCATCGCAGTCAATGGCCGTGTCATCAAAGACCCTGCGTTTTTAGTTGTTCCGGAGAAAATCCGTATCACTATTGATGGTAAGCCGGCGGCCCGCGCTGCTGCTTGTACGATCATGATGTATAAGCCTCGGGGCATTGTCACCACCAGATCAGATGAGAAGGGGCGCAAAACAATTTATGACCTATTGCCGCCTCATTTACAGCACCTGCATCCGGTGGGACGCTTGGATATGGCGAGCTGCGGTTTATTATTGATGACTACCGACACTCAGCTTTCGAATTTTTTGACTGATCCGGACAATGAAATACCGCGCATCTACGCGGTCAGTGTCGCAGGCAAGATCACCGACGATGAGATAAAACGTTTATCACAAGGCATCCAGGACAAGGGGCAGATATTGAAAGCATCATCAATCACTTTGCGAAAAGCCAGCAATAAAGAGTCCCATCTGATCGTAGAGCTTACTGAGGGGAAAAACCGTGAGATCCGCCGCATGTTCGAGGCGCTGGGCTCGGAGGTCACGGCCCTTAAACGCATTGCTTTTGGAAAACTAAAATTGGGCGATCTTATCCCTGGTCAATTTAGGGAAGTTGATCCTTCCGCTGTCATTCCCGCGAAGGTGGGGATCCGGAACATGAGGATTTAAAAATGATTTATGACGTGATCATCGTCGGTGCCGGCGCAGCGGGCCTGATGACAGCCATCCAGGCGGCCCAGGGCGGTTTGCAGGTGCTTTTGCTTGAAGGGCAGAAAAAAGTCGGCGCCAAGATACTGATGTCCGGTGGGACCCGCTGCAATGTCACCAACAAAGCTGTCAGTGAAAAAGATTTTAACAGCGAAGAGATCATTTATGTGCGCAATATTTTGCGTTCTTTCAGCAATGAAGACACGATCAGGTTTTTCAGCGGCCTGGGTGTTGAGCTGGTCCTGGAGCCCACGGGCAAGTATTTTCCTTCCACCAATTCCGGTAAAACCGTTCTCGAGGCACTTTTACGCAAAATCAATCAAGCCAAGAACATCACGCTTTTATGCGAGCATAAAGTCAAGGCTGTCAGCAGGGACAAAGAAGGGTTCATTCTCCAAGGAGACCAGTTTCATTTTAATGGGAAAAATGTGGTCCTCACCACCGGCGGATTGTCCTATCCTACTACCGGCAGCGACGGCACAGGGTATAGGCTGGCACAATCTTTTGGGCACTCAATGGTCGAAACCGTTCCCGCGCTAACACCTTTGACCACTCAGGACAATGATTTCAAATCTTTATCAGGCATCACCCTTGAAGTCCAGCTGACGCTTGTAGCCGACGGCAAACGGTGTATTTCTTTCCGGGACAGTTTTCTTTTCACGCACCTTGGTTTTTCAGGTCCCGCGGCCCTGGATATCAGCCGGCATTTTCTTAAGGCCAAAGGCAAGAAACAGGTCATTGCTAATTTTATTCCGACTTATAATGAGAATTCTTGGGGTGAGCATCTGCGCCAGCTTGGGACACAAAATCCCCGCAAGACAATCAGGAATGTATTGATCGAACTAATGCCCCAACGCTTGGCAGATATCATCTTCAAAAAAGCAGGCATTGAAGCTTCTTTGCCCATGAATCAGTTGGACAAAGCTTCCCGTCAGCGCCTGATCGACAGATGCGTGCAATATCCGCTTGATGTTACAGGAGTGCTCGGGTATAGTAAGGCAGAAGTTACTGCTGGCGGTGTTGATTGGACCCAAATCAATCCTAAAACGTTAGAATCAAAATTAACGCTCGGTTTATTTTTTGCCGGAGAGATCCTGGATGTGGACGGCCGCATCGGCGGATTTAATTTTCAATGGGCCTGGGCCAGCGGATACACCGTAGCGCAGGCCATCATCAAACATAGGAGTTCCCATGAGCAAGAAGATCATTAAAACAGATAAAGCATCCTTACCCGTTGGCCCCTATAATCAAGCCGTGTCCATCGGCAATTTAATTTATACGGCCGGGCAGATCCCGCTGGATGTCCAAGGCAATATGGTTCCCGGCGGCATCAAGGAGCAGACAGAGCAAGTCATCCAAAATCTCATCGCGGTCTTGACCCACGGCGGTTCATCTTTGGAAAAGGTGGTCAAGGCCACGGTTTTCCTCAAAGACCTCAATGATTTCGCGGGAATGAATGAGGTCTACGCCAAGCATTTTAAGGCCGAAACAGCGCCGGCCCGCTCCACCATCCAGGTTGCCCGCATTCCCAAGGATTCCATGGTGGAAATCGAAGTTGTAGCGCATATTTAATCCTTTATGAAATAATTAAAAGATCATTTTCCTCTGATCTTAGATAGAATTTTTTTATCTCGTCGGTATATTTACAGGAAACCGTTTCCTCAAAATCCTTCCCAAGCCCTTGCATTATATAGTTTTATACTAAATACTTTAAGCATGGGAGCCCCTGTTCATTTTTTAAATTGGCGCAGGATGATCAGCTTACTGGTAACGGTATGTTTTACTGTTACTGGTTTTAATGTTCCTTTAGTTCAAGCCCAAGATTTTCGATTGCCTGCGCCCGGGGTCATGGTCCATCTAAGCCCACCGCTTAATCCTCCAATGCTGAAAGGGATCAAAGTCCATCCTGACAATCCTTTCCGTTTTGATTTCATATTAGACCAAGGCGATTCTAACCCTGTCATTCCCGCGAAAGCGGGAATCCAGAACCAAGAACAACTTAAAATAGAATCCACGAAATTAATCAAATACTTCCTAGCCAGCCTAACCATCCCTGAAAAAGACCTTTGGGTCAACCTGAGCCCTTACGAGAAGGATAGGATCATTCCTCAAAGTTTTGGTCTTACTGAAATGGGCCGAGACCTGCTTGCCGAAGACTACATGCTCAAACAAATAACAGCGAGTTTGATTTATCCTGAGGATGAGATTGGCAAGAAATTCTGGAAGCGTATTTATGAAGAGGCGTCTAAAAGATTTGGCACAACCAATATTCCGGTCAATACTTTTAACAAGGTATGGATAGTGCCGGAAAAAGCCGTAGTTTACGAAAACGCCAAAGCCGGCACCGCGTATGTAGTGGAAGCAAAGCTAAAGGTAATGCTTGAGCAGGATTATTTATCATTAGAAAAGCATTCTGTCATCCTGAGCGAGCGAAGAAGCGCAGCGCATCTTAAGACACCTTTAGATTCTTCGGCTACGCCTCAGAATGACGTGAGTACTTTAGGCTCTCAAATCGTTAGAGAAATCGTCATCCCAGAGCTCACCAAGGAAGTCAACGAAGGCAAGAATTTTGCCAAATTGCGCCAAGTTTACAATTCCCTCATCTTAGCCACCTGGTACAAGAAAAAGATCAAGGACAGTATCTTGGAGCAAGTTTATGAGAATAAGAACAAGGTTGTGGGGGTCAATATTGATGATCCAAAAGAAAAAGAAAGAATTTATGGGCGGTATTTACAGGCTTTTAAGAAGGGCGTGTTCAATTATATTAAGGAAGATACGGACACATTATCCCAAGAGACCATTCCCAGAAAGTATTTTTCAGGCGGGGTAGCACTAGAAAAATTAAACATTACACCGCTGGTTACTTCAGCAGGAGTCATGCCTAATATAAATGATACTAATGGAACCTATGTAGTGGGTACTTTTGTTGATCCTGGCATAGGTGAAACAACAAAGATCGATAATGCCGATCAAAATTTACCTTCAACGTCCATGGCGCATGATAGAAACGCACAACGTTTGAACAGAATTTTACGGCTAATTGCGCGTTTTGCCCATTTATCCGCCACAGGTTCGAACAGCGAAATTATTGAATTTTTAGTAGAGCAGTTAAGGCAGAAAGGTTTGGTAGATGAGGATGTCGATCAAGATGGGAATGTGATTTTGAAAATTAGCCAGCATGCCCAAGAAGACCGTATAGGTAAAGCCATTTATAAATGGGTAATGAATCCCCAAGAAGGTTTTGGGGCTAAGTCAGTAAATTTTCAATCATCCCAGGAAGGCCCCTGGAATGGGCAGTGGCTTATAGTGGGGCTGGAAGAAGAATTAAATAATGTACGGCTTCTGAAACATGAACAACGGGAAGTTTTTTATCGTAAACAGAATCCAACATGGGGCTGGATTGAAGCCCATAATGCGGCTGTGCGGGAATTAAAAGATGGCGTTCTTATTAATCCAGCGGACGTAAATCAGACAGGTAATCAGACGGATATTGGTACGGGTCTTTTTAATTGGCGTAAAAAAGATAATAAAAACAAAGAGGTGGTAGATGATTCAGTAAAGCAGGAAGTGGTAATTGAACCTGAAAGAATTGAAAGCGTCCCCAAAGCACAAGGAGTCAAAATAATTGATACGGACATGACTCTTGATTACGGTGGTTTGGAAAAATGGGATGAACGCCGTATTTTAATTGATTTTGTCCAAAATCATAAACCCGCGGATGCAAAAGGAAGCAAGACCGAAGTAACCTTTCATTTAAAAAACGGAAGAACTATTGGGCTGTTGGATCCAGAAGTCCAATCTCTTCGACCAGAGGATGTTGATTCGATTGAGATAGCGGATGATGGTATCGGTTATGATGTAGAACATTTGAAATATTTTCTTACGACCAAAGGCTCAACTGAGGAGTCAGGAAAATTTGGAGAAGGTCTTAAAATTGCGACCGCGGCTGCAATGAAGCGGGGTATTCAAGTTGAATTTCAATCCCGCTCTTGGCAGGCTAAACCAATCATAGCAGAAAAAATCCTTAATAAGGGTTTTCAAAATGAGATCGCCACATATAACATTGCATTACAAGTAAGTGATACACAAGGAATGTCAGGTTCAAGGACGATCATCCGTTCCCCTAGTTCTGAATTTTTGAATCAAGCAAAAAGGTTGCCAGACTTGGTGTTGTTTTTAAATCAGGAATATAGACCAACACTGGTCACTGGAAATGTGGGAGAAGTTGTAGGGAAACGCTCAGGAGAAAAGAGTGAAATTTATGTTAAAGGAAATTACGTTATAAGTCTTCCGGACGGCAATATCGCTTACAGGCCTGCTCTTTTTAACTATAATCTTTTTAATGATTCAGATCTTAATCGTGATCGTGATAACCTGCCTCGTTCAGCGATAGAGGCAGTGGTAAAGTTAGCAATGTTTGAGAATATAACACCTGAAATTGCAAAACATTTTATACAGAAATCTATAATGAAAGAGGAGGACGGTAAGTTTAAGGTTTCGGAGGAGTTCTATGAAAACGGTCTATATTTTGATTATTACAGGAAGTTGGATGAACGGGCGGCTAATGTATGGCGTCAAGCATTTCAAGGTTTATATGGTGAAGACGCAATATTGGGGGAGACAACGGGTTATAGTGGAAAACCGGATGCGCTTACTGAACAAGCAATTAAAGAAGGGAAAAAGGTCGTACTCATATCTGGCCTTGTAGGAATTCTTTTAGTAAAAGCAGGCGTGGCAACAACAACATCAATTTATTATGAGAAAGAAAATCAAAATGTAAGTACCGGATTGACTCTTAATTATCGTGAAACCGCTTGGGGGATTGATCGAATTTTATTGGATGCAGTCCAAAACCATTTGCCTAAAGACGCAGGCTCCACGAAGATTAACGTGGAATTTTCATTAAAAGGTGAAGAGGAATCCCGATGGCTGGATATTAATGAGATTTCTCAATTCCACGATGACCGGATTGCATCCGTTCGTATCCGAGACAATGGAACAGGGTATGATTATAAACTTTTAGGACTTTTATTCAGTACAAAAAATGAAACCCCTGAAGCTGCGGGCGGATGGGGAGAAGGTCTCAAAATGTTGTCCGCAGCTTGTTTAAGAGCGGGATTAGGGCTTGAATTAAGATCAAGAAATTGGAAAGCTAAAGCTAAAATCGAAACACAATTTTATAATGATGCTGATGGCAAATCAGTCCAAGTGCAAGTTTTGAGTTATGATATGGTACATTTACGTAAACAACTTATAGAAGGTTCGGAGACCATTTTCACTCAACCTACTTCAGATTTTTTAAAATCTGTTAGACGCTTAGCAGAAAAAGCACTTATTCTAAATCCCAATTATCATCCATTAAGTACGACAGAAGGCGGAGAAATAGTTTCAACGACTAGTGATAGGCTTTATGTCCAAGGTTTAGAGGTTCAAGATACTGCACGTTCACATCATAATATATTGAGTTATAATTTTATTAATATACCTGGAATCATTGTTTCTCCCGACCGGAATGTTCTTCATGCAGGCAAAGTCACTGAAGCAATTGGATTGATGTTGGCACAAACAGATTCTGTTGAGGCTGTAACTGCGGTTATTAATGCGGCTTTAAAAGTTAACGGATCTCGACCGGAGTATCAAGATGTAACAAGAATTCCTTCATACAAAAACCGTCAGACTTGGCAGAATGCATGGGAAAGTGTTGTAAGTCAAAAAGGATGGGATCCCAAGAAGGTTGTTTTAGGCACACAACGTACCATCCATGATCCCGATACACAGTTACTCTTAAGAAATATGGGTTATCAAGTGGTGTTTATGAACTATAATATCGCGTTAGTAATCCATAGCTTAGGGGTTCACCTTGATTCTGAAGTATTGGAACCAGATTTTCAATATATGAATATAGATGATTTGACCCCTGCGGAGATTAAAATCCTACAACTTCGCCAGATTATTGATAAAAAATTGGAAGAAATATTAGGGAAAAAAATAGAACCTAGTCCTATGGAAGTTTTCACTTCTGTTAAAAGTAAATTGACAGGTGATGCGCTGGAAGGGTACCAGGCTTATTGGAATACAGCAACAAAGAAGATTGGGATGAAAAGAAGTCAACTGGCAGACCCAGAATCTTTCGGCAGGTCTTATATGGAAGAAATGGGACATAGATTGTCAGAAGCAGGCGATTATACGCGAGAATTTACCAACTTTTTTCGTAATGCATTGGTAGCGGAAATTTTTAAACAACAAGGCATTGTTGTAGAGGGAAAACCTATTACAGATGATGCTATGGTGACAAAGAATATTCAAAGGAAGGTTGAATATAAGACTCGTGAAGGCGGTATCGACCTAACTCCTTCCAATATGAATTTACAGACTCAAAATAATGGAGGTGAAATAGAATTTCACCTTGATCCAGCCATGCTGGCGCAGTTGCAAAACGCCCCGGGCTTTGTACCGGTGATCATCAGTATCCAACCCATGACGGATTTGAAGAATTTTCTTGGTTTATAGTTGCCAGTACCATCGGAATGGTTGTATACTCAATTTATCTATGCCAGCGCAAAAAACAATTTTGTTCATTGACGACAACCCTGTGGACAGAACCTTGATCAGCAGGCTTTTGGCAAAATACGACTTCAATGTCCTTTTGGCGGAAGACGGCTCAATAGGTCTGAGTAAGGCCCTGGAGCATAGATTGGACCTGATCCTTTTGGATATTCTGCTTCCGGGCATTTCAGGGATCGAATTGTGTAAAAAGTTTAAACAAAACACGTCCACGAAGGACATCCCTGTTATTTTTTACACATCCATTGATACCCCCAAGAATTTTATTGATTACGCTTCTTACGGGGCCCGGGACTATATCCAGAAAAACACGCCTCCGGAAGAACTCGTTGCCGCGATCAGGGAAGCTCTTGCTTGACAATGAAGGGTACTTGCTTTATAGTGTTTCAGGCATGGGGATTATCCTTCCCGCCGACGTATTTCCGCGATATTTTCAATAAAAAAGCAGGGCATGAAAGAAGCAATATTATATCTTCAGGACGGTAAAAGTTTTCGCGGCCGTACTTTAAAAGAGACCGGGGAAACCGCGGGCGAAGCTGTCTTTAATACCGCCATGACCGGTTATCAGGAAGTCCTCACTGATCCCTCCTATACCGGCCAAATCGTTGTGATGACCTATCCCTTGATCGGTAATTACGGTGTTAATGACCAGGATGTTGAGTCTGACGCTGTTCACGTCAAAGGCTTCGTTGTCAAAGAATTCTGCCGCCGCCATTCCAATTGGCGCGCTAAAAAAAGCCTTACCGATTATTTAAATGACAATAAGATCATTGCGATGGAAGGGGTGGACACCCGTGCTTTGACCCGTCATTTGCGCATGTCCGGGGCCATGAAAGCGATCATCTCAACGGAAGATTTTGACCCTAAAAGTCTCCAGCAAAAGCTGGATGCGATGCCTTCCATGGAAGGGATGGATTTTGTCAAGGATGTCAGCACGTTAAAGAAGTATGTTTGGAAGTCCCATGGCCCTCGGGCTTACAAGATCGCGGCCATTGACTGCGGGATCAAGTTTAATATTTTACGCATCCTCAGCAGCATGGGCTGCGAGGTGCATGTGTTCCCGGCCAAGGCGAGCTCTAAGGAGATCATGGCTATCAAGCCCGATGGGGTGTTCCTTTCCAACGGGCCCGGCGATCCGGCGGTGGTGACCTATGTGATAGACACTGTTAAGGGACTTTTGGGCAAGACGCCCATTTTCGGCATTTGCTTAGGCAACCAGATCTTGGGGCTGGCCTTGGATGGAAAGACATATAAATTAAAATTCGGTCATCACGGGGCCAATCATCCGGTCAAAGATTTTGAGGGGAACCGCATCGCGGTCACCAGCCAAAACCATGGCTTTTGCGTGGATGTCAAAAGCCTTGATCTGGGCGAGGTAGAGGTCATCCATGTGAATTTAAATGACCAGAGCGTTGAAGGCATCCGGCATAAACATTTTCCGGCATTTTCCATCCAGTATCACCCGGAAGCAGCCCCCGGACCGCATGACGCTAAATATTTATTCAGCCAGTTTATTGAAATGATAGATAAGCATAAAAATGCCCAAACGCGTTGATATTAAGAAAATAATGATCATCGGAGCAGGGCCCATTGTCATAGGCCAGGCCTGCGAATTTGATTATTCCGGGTCCCAGGCTTGCAAGGCCTTGAAGGAAGAAGGGTATGAAGTAGTATTGGTCAATTCCAATCCTGCCACCATCATGACCGACCCGGGCATCGCGGACGCCACTTATATTGAACCCCTGACCCCTGAATTCCTGGAACTTATCATCCGCAAGGAAAGGCCCGACGCTATTTTGCCTACTTTAGGCGGGCAGACAGGCCTTAATTTGGCCATGAAACTCCATGAGCAGGGCATTTTAGCCAAATATAATGTTGAAATGCTGGGGGCAAAATACGAGGTGATCCGCAAGGCCGAAGACCGCAGTGAATTTAAAGCCGCGGTCATCAAAGTAGGTCTGGATGTGCCTAAAAGTGTCTTTGCTTACAATCTCGAAGAAGCCAAACAGGCAGTGGGGCAGATCGGTTTTCCCTGCATCGTGCGTGCTTCGTTTACTTTAGGAGGCACGGGCGGCGGCATCGCGCATGATGCGCAGGAGTTTGAACGCATCGCGGCCCTGGGGATCGAAAGCTCCATGATCCATGAAATACTTATTGAAGAATCCATCGAAGGCTGGAAAGAATATGAGCTGGAGCTGATGCGCGACCACGCGGATAATGTCGTGATCGTCTGTTCCATTGAAAATTTAGACCCCATGGGCGTGCATACCGGGGACAGCATTACAGTCGCTCCGGCGCAGACATTGACCGATGCCGAGTACCAGAACATGCGTGATGCTTCTATCCGTTTGATCCGTGAGATCGGGGTAGAGACCGGAGGGTCGAATATCCAATTCGCCGTTGATCCTAAAGACGGGCGCATGGTGGTCATTGAAATGAACCCACGGGTCTCGCGTTCATCGGCGCTGGCATCCAAGGCCACGGGATTCCCCATAGCCAAATTCGCCGCTAAATTGGCCGTGGGCTATTCGCTGGATGAAATTCAGAACGATATCACCAGGGAAACGCCCGCGTGCTTTGAACCTGCCATTGATTATTGTGTAGTCAAGATCCCGCGCTTTACTTTTGAAAAATTCCCCGAAGCCAAGGACATCTTAGGCATACAAATGAAAAGTGTCGGCGAGACCATGGCCATCGGCCGCAATTTCAAGGAAGCTTTGCAAAAGGGGTTAAGGGGCCTGGAGATCGACCATATCGGCCTGGATAATAAACAGGACTGGCGCTATATTGAGGACGCCAAGATCCAATTGCGCCTGGCTGAGCCCAATGCCTCACGCATTTTCTATTTGAAATACGCCTTGCAAAAAGGCATGAGCATAGAGCAGGTCTCGGAAATTTCCAAGATCGACATTTGGTTCATTGACCAGATAGCACAGATCTTAGAGCTGGAGGACCATTTGAAATCCGTCGCTGTATCCAGCGGGACTTTGGCGCCTCAGCTTTTGCGCCAGGCCAAGGAATACGGATTTTCCGATGCCCAATTGGCAGAGGTCCTGGATAAAAGTGAAAAAGACGTCCGTCAAATGCGTAAGGACATGGGCATCACGGCGACTTTCAAATTAGTGGACACTTGTGCCGCGGAATTTGAAGCGTATACGCCTTATTATTATTCGACGTATGAGACTGAAGATGAAGCGCTCATCAATAACCAAAAGCGTAAATCTAAAAAGAAGAAGATCATGATCTTAGGCGGCGGGCCCAACCGCATCGGCCAGGGGATCGAATTTGATTATTGCTGCTGCCACGCGGCCTTTGCCCTTAAGGAAATGGGTTTTGAAACCATCATGGTCAATTCCAATCCGGAGACGGTTTCGACGGATTATGACACGTCCGACAGGCTGTATTTTGAACCGTTGACCTTTGAAGACGTGATGAATGTGTTTGAAGTGGAACGTCCCGATGGGGTGATCGTGCAATTCGGCGGCCAGACACCGCTGAATTTAGCGCGCCGGTTGTCCCAGGCCGGAGTGCCTATCATCGGGACCTCTGTTGACTCCATTGACCTGGCGGAAAACCGGGAGCATTTTTCCAAGCTAATGGACAAGCTGGGTTTGAAACAGCCGGCCAACGCCTCAACAACAACCAAGGAAGAAACCCTGATCGCGGCCAATCGCATTGGATATCCGGTACTCGTCCGTCCGTCTTATGTGCTTGGGGGGCGCGCCATGCGTATTGTTTATGATGAAGAATCTATCAAGTCCTTTTTAGATGAGGTGCACAGCGTCTCGCGCGGGCATCCGGTATTGATCGATAAGTTTTTGGAAGATGCCCAGGAAGTGGATGTGGATGCCATCTGCGACGGTGAAGATGTATACGTCGCCGGGGTCATGGAACATATTGAGAACGCGGGCATTCACTCAGGAGATTCAGCCTGCGTTTTGCCGCCGCATACTTTAAGTGAAGAAGTGATCGAGGACATTAAAAATCAGACCGTGCGCCTGGCCCATGCCCTGAAAGTCGTGGGCCTGATGAATATCCAGTTCGCGGTCAAGGGCCGCCAGGTGTATGTCCTGGAGGTCAATCCGCGCGCCTCGCGCACCAGCCCTTTTGTCAGCAAAGCCACCGGCATGCCGCTGGCCAAGATCGCGGCCCAGGTCATGGCAGGCAAGAAATTAAGTGATTTTGAATTGGTCGATCCGGAAGAATTAAAATATATCTGTGTCAAAGAATCAGTCCTGCCTTTCAGCCGTTTTTCCGGGGTGGATATTATTTTAGGGCCGGAGATGAAATCCACCGGCGAGGTCATGGGGATCGCTTCGAATTTTGGCGCGGCTTTTGCCAAATCCCAAATGGCGGCCAACCAGGCCTTGCCCAAATCAGGCGTGGTTTTTATCAGTGTCAATGACCATGACAAGCGTGATGTGGCGTTCATTGCCAAGAAATTAGCAGACCTGAAATTCAAGGTGATGGCCACGCGAGGAACGGCCAAGGCGCTTCGTTCAGCGGGCATTGACGTGACCATTGTGGACAAACATCATGAAGGTGAAGAAAACGCGTTGACATTAGTCAAAAAAGGTGAGATAAACTTAATTATCAATACACCTTCAGGCAAGAAAAGCCAATCGGATATGAGGGTCATCCGGGCGGCGGCTATTTTACATAATATCCCCTGCATCACAACCCTGCAGGGGGCATGGGCAGCTGTTAACGGCATAGAAGCGAGTATTAAAGAAGAGTTTACGGTGGAGTCGCTGCAGAATTTATATGCGCAGTCCCTAAAGGCGGTTTAATCATGTGCGGCATCGTCGGGATCAGTCATCATAAGGAAGCAAGCAAAATGGCCTTTTTAGGCCTGTATGCCTTACAGCACCGCGGCGAGGAAGCGGCCGGCATCGTCTCTTACGACGGCCGTGAGATGCATGTCATTAAAAAAGACGGCTTGGCCGTTGATAATTTTGATGAAAGCAATATCAGCCGGTTAAAGGGCCATATGGCCATCGCGCACACCCGGTATTCCACGACGGGCGGGTCGCATACCAAGAATATCCAGCCCATTCTGGTCAATCACCGCAAAAAACCCATCGCGGTGGCACACAACGGCAATTTGATCAATACCGACGAGCTATATGCCAGACTGGAAGACGAAGGGTCCATTTTCCAGACCTCGATGGATTCTGAAATTTTCGTGCATTTATTGGCCAAGACGCCCAACGGCGACATGGCCCAATGGCTGACAAAGGTTTTTTCCCAAGTGAAGGGGGCATACTCGGTCGTGCTTTTGCTGGAAGAATGTTTGATCGGGGCCCGAGATCCGCAGGGATTTCGTCCTTTGTGTTTGGGAAAATTAGGCGACGGGTATATTTTAGCTTCCGAAAGCTGTGCTTTTGACCTGATGAAGGCGGAATTCGTGCGGGAGATAGCACCCGGCGAGATCGTCATCATTAAAGGCAATAAACTGGAATCCATTTATTTGCCGGGCAGTAAAAGCGCCGCAAAGGCTTTTTGCGTTTTTGAAAATGTTTATTTCGCCCGTCCTGACAGCCGTATTTTTGATGACAATATTTACCAGGTCAGGAAGCGTTTAGGCGCACAGTTGGCCAAAGAACATCCTGCCAAAGCAGATTTTGTCATGGGCATTCCGGACTCCGGTAATTACGCGGCCTTGGGCTATGCCCAGGAATTGAACATGCCTTTTGAACTGGGGATTGTCCGAAACCATTATATCGGCCGCACCTTCATTCAACCCACTCAATTTTTGCGTGAATTCCGTGTACGTGTTAAACTTAATCCTATAAGGGACGTGATCAAGGGCAAAAAAGTGGTCATCATCGAGGATTCCATTGTGCGGGGGACAACGTCCCGCAGCCGTATTGAAGAATTGCGTGAAGTGGGCGCCAAAGAAATACACATGCGCATCTCATGCCCGCCCATCAAGTCCCCTTGTTTTTACGGGATTGATTTTCCCTCGTCAGGAGAGCTTATTGCGCATAACAAGACAGTCCAGGAGATCGCGGATTTTATCAAGGTTGACTCCCTGGGTTTCTTGAGCCTTGATGGCATGATGTCCGTGATGAAGGACAAGAGCAGTTTCTGTTCAGCCTGTTTTACAGGCAAATATCCGACGGCCATCCCTAAAAACACGGATAAATTAAAGTTGGAATCATGAGCAAATACATTTTTATCACAGGCGGTGTTGTTTCCAGCTTAGGCAAAGGCATTGCGGCTGCTTCTATAGGCAAATTGCTTGAAGCCCGCGGGCTTAAGACGACCATCATCAAATGCGACCCGTATTTGAACGTGGACCCCGGCACCATGAACCCCTATCAGCACGGGGAAGTCTATGTCACCGACGACGGGGCGGAAACAGACCTGGACTTAGGCCATTATGAGCGCTTCACCAATACCCAGCTTTCCAAGGACAGCAGTATCACCGCCGGCAAGGTCTATTTTTCCGTGATCACCAAGGAGCGCCGCGGGGATTACTTAGGCAAGACCGTGCAGATCATCCCGCATATTACAGATGAGATCAAGGAGCGCATCAAGAAGGTCTCCAAGTCCACGGACGTGGATGTGACGATCGTTGAGATCGGCGGCACGGTAGGGGACATTGAGTCTCTTCCTTTTTTGGAAGCCATCAGGCAGCTGCGCTGGGAACTTGGCGAAAGTTACGCGTTGAATATCCATGTGACACTGCTGCCTTACATTAAATCCGCCGGCGAACAGAAAACCAAGCCAACCCAGCACAGCGTCGGGCGTTTGCGGGAAATAGGGATCATCCCTCAAATTTTGATGTGCCGCACGGAGCGGCCCATCTCGCAGGAACAGCGTGAGAAGATCGCCTTGTTTTGCAATGTGGACCTGGAAGCTGTTATTGAGGCCGCGGATGTTAAACACATTTATGAAGTACCCCTGGCCCTTAAAAAAGAGGGATTGGATGAGCTCATCTTAAAGAAGCTGAATATCAAGCTCGTTGACCGCGGCATCAAAAATTGGGAAGAAGGGGTCTTAAAGCGCCTGCGTTCTCCGGCTAAAGAGGTCAAGATCGCCGTGGTTGGAAAATATATTTCTTTGCAGGACGCCTATAAATCCATTTACGAAGCCCTGGTGCACGGGGGCATTGCCAATAACGCGCGGGTCACTATTTTGAAAGTTGATTCCGAAGAGGTGGAAAAGGCCGGTTTTAAGAAATGTTTGAAAGACGCCCACGGTGTTTTGATCCCCGGTGGTTTTGGGGCCCGCGGCATCGAGGGAAAGATCGCGGCGGTCAAATACGTGCGTGAGAACAATATTCCTTTTTTCGGGATTTGTTTAGGCATGCAGATCGCCACCATCGAATTTGCCCGCCATGTGGCAGGCCTCAAGGGAGCCAACTCGACGGAGTTTGACAAAGAGACCTCCAATCCCGTCATCAGCCTGATCGAGGAGCAGAAAAAGGTCAAGAATTTGGGCGCTTCCATGCGCCTGGGCGCGTACGCCTGCGTTTTGGAAAAGGGCACCAAAAGCTTTGAAGCGTATAAGAACGCTAAGATTTCCGAGCGTCATCGCCACCGCTATGAATTCAACAATGCGTATCGTCAGCAATTGACGCAAAAAGGGCTGGTGATCGCGGGAGTCAATCCCGAGCGGGACTTGGTTGAGATCATTGAGATCAAGGACCATCCGTGGTTTGTCGGCTGTCAGTTCCACCCGGAATTCAAGTCCAAGCCCGACAGCGCCCATCCATTGTTCAAGGGCTTTATCGCGGCGGCTTTAAATCACGTAAAATAAATATTTGAGCGCGGGTGGCGGAATTGGTAGACGCGTACGTTTGAGGGGCGTATGCCGTAAGGCGTGAGGGTTCAATTCCCTCCCCGCGCATTAAAGAACATTATGAAAAAACCCATCGAAGTTTCAGCCAGCATCCTCGCCGCTGATTTCGGCAATTTGGCCCGCGATATCAAGCGTTGTGAAGACAGCGGGGTGGCGCGTTTTCACATTGATTGCATGGACGGGCATTTTGTCCCTAATTTGACCATTGGGCCTGTGATCGTTGAGGCCATGCGTAAGCACACCAAACTTCCCCTGGAAGCCCACTTGATGATCGAGCATCCCGGGGATTATATTGAAAGCTACGCGAAAGCCGGGGCAGACATTATCCAAATCCAGGTGGAGTGCTATGGACAGCGTCGGGCTGCATGCCGCCAGTGGGACCAATGGCCTAAAGAGATCGATGAAGTGGACATCCCTGGCCTTCGCGCGGACTTAAAAAAGGTCCGCGGGTTTGGGAAAAAAGCATTCGTGGTCATCAATCCCGGCACGCCGTTATGCGAGGCCATTTTGAATGATTGCGACGGGGTCTTGGTCATGTCTGTTAACCCGGGGTTTGCCGGCCAAAAATTCATGGCCGAAGCCTTGCCTAAGCTGGTACGCCTAAAGGAAATTTTTAAAGGTGATATCGCCGTAGACGGGGGGATCAATGCCCAAACCGCCCCATTGGCGGTGAAGGCAGGCGCGCACGTTCTCATTACTGCCAGCTATCTTTTTGGCGCTGATGATATTTCCAATGTCACCAAGGGTCTTAGAAAAACCGGGACACATTGAATTAAAGTTTCATGTAAAATTTAATTTAATTCAATGTGTCCCGGTTTTTTGCTAACCCTGAAATTATATGGTATATTTGTATTATCTATGAGAATGCCCGCTGCCTATAGCCCTATTCGAGGACAGACGTCGCTGGAGTATCTTTTGCTCTTGGCCGTGGTCGCGGTGGCGGTCATTGCCAGTTTTAGTTCCAACCCAAACTCGTTGGTTTCCCAAATACATGACACGGCACAAGGTTATTATAATACCGTTACCCGTGTCATCATGGGAAATGGCAATGAGACCATTGACGGCAAACAGATCACTCCTATAAACGGCGGCTGGTGTTCGGTCACTTGTCCTGCTTCAGGCAGTTTTGGTCCTACGGTCATGTACCGTTCCTGCGAATGCCCGGCGCCGGCATTTGGAGGGGCATATTGTTCAGGGAGCGGGCAGGTAGCCTGTAACGGGGTCAATGCCTGCTTTTGTCCAATCACCGGCCAGGTTTGCGGAGCAGTTCCCGTGGCACAAAGAGCAACTGATAATCCATCAGGATGCGGCTGTTCCAATGGCCTGGATTGCTCTTCCGTCCCGGGATCTTTAACTGACCCAACATGCACTCAATGCATATGTCCCACCGGCTGGTATTTTGATCAGTCCGCTAATCCGCCTGCGTGTGTCAATTATTGTCCGGACCCATGCACTACTTTTGATGGGACCAAGTGTGTGCCGACAGTATGCACGAATGGATTTTGTGATTCAACCCAGACGGACACTAAAAAAGAATGCGCTTGTTTTAAGTATTCCTATTGGGACAGTTCCACGTCCTCATGCGCTTATTGCCAGGTAGATGGTAATAAATGTACTGATGTTAATTCCGCCGGGACCGGATGTCAGGACATAAATTCATGCCCGGCCAATCAATTCTGTGATACAACTCTCGGGGATCCCGGCTATGACTCTTGCCGGTGTAATTGCAATGACAGCACTGATCCTAATAACTGTACTTATTGGAAGGGGAACACATGTGTGCCGGGAAATTGCAAGGCGAGCCCCGCTTGCCCCATAGCTTCCAATGGTTCTCCATCACCCAATGGCTGCGGTCAAGACAGTTGCGGGGGCTTTTGCGGGGCAAATAATGGGAACTGTCCTACCGGGGAAAAATGTAATAATACTACCGGTGACGTTAACGGGCCTCCTGGCACGTGTGTGACAAGTTGTCCTGATACTGAAATTTGGAATGGTATTTTATCTCGATGTGTGCCTTTGACACCTTGCGGGAGCAATGATTGCGGTTATGACAGCGATGGAACCCCTTGCGGTTCCAATAGCGGGGGTTGTTCTGGCGGAGAACCATGCAGCAGCGGCAGCAACAGCGGTACCACTATCACCGCTGCTACCTTGCCCGGTCTGTGTTGTCTTCCGTGTCAGCATTGGGAAGCTGGTGCATGTAAAGCTAATACGGCTTGCGGAACCAATTGGAGCGCGGATTGCGGGAAGGACAGCTGCGGAAACGCCTGTGGTTCCAATGGCGGGAACTGTCCGCCTGCCGGGCAGCCGACTTGGACAAAGTGCAGCGCGTCCGGACAGTGCGTTCCGAATTAATAAAAAGATTGCTTCGTCTTTATTTTTTCCTCTGGTCCCTCTGAAAATTACTTTTCCCCACCGACTTGGCGAATTTCTTTAACTCCGCGCCGAGTTCCCCGATCTGTGCCACATGGGTGATCTTCTGGTTGACACTGCTGACAATGCCGATGGAAACAGAAACTAAACTGACCTTGACACTATTGCCTTGCCGGTCAACTCCCATGATAAAGCCCGCGGCGCGGTCCTCATCGTTATAAAAGCTGGGGGAGATTTTATCAAAGGCATCAATGATGTTCTGGCTGACGGCATCGGCCTTGTCATCAGCGCAGATAAACACAAAATCATCCCCACCGACATGGCCGACAAAAGCGTCTGGTCCGCAGAATTGCTGGGTGGCATCAATGAGGATACGGGCCAAAGAACGGATCACCTCGTCCCCGTGTTCGAAACCATATTTATCATTATAGATCTTGAATTTATCAAGGTCCGCATAGCCCACCGCGAATGGTTTGCCGTTGTCGATGTAGGCCTGGAATTCCTCCATGATCGACGAGTTTCCCGGCAGGTGGGTCAGGGGATTGGCATCCAGCGAGCGGGTGGTGCGTTTTAAGATCATGCGGATGCGCGCCAGCAGGGTCTCCGGTTCAAAAGGTTTGACTATATAGTCGTCCGCTCCGGATTCGATCCCGGTGACCATGTCCCTGGTTTCGCCTTTGCCGGTGAGCATGATAACAGGCAGGTGGCGCAGTAAAATGTCATGGCGCAGTTGGCGGACAAATTGCGGGCCGTTCATCACCGGCATATTATAATCAGTGATGATCAAATCAGGGTTTTTGGTCTTGACCATCTCCAGACCTTCTTTGCCGTTATTGGCCGCGGAAATGCTGTAATGTTCCGCCAGGCTTAAATTAAGCACATCGCGGATATCAGGATCATCGTCGATAATGAGGATACGTTCTTTACGCATCAGTTTTCTCAAGGGTCAGGTGTTCTTCGTAAGCTTTCATGGACGAGGGCAATGTAAAATAAAAGGTGGTCCCGGCCCCGGCCTTGCTTTGGACCCACATTTTACCACGGTGCGCCTCAACAATATTTTTAGCCAGGACCAGCCCCAGGCCTGTCCCTTTGACATTTTGGTTGATCTCATTTTCGCCCCGAAAGAATTCACTGAAAAGTTTTTCTACCTCTGAGGCGGGGATGCCGATGCCGGTGTCAGACACGCTAAAGACGGCATAGCCGCCATCAAGTGCCGGTGCAACCGCCACGGTGATGGTGCCGTTGGCGGGCGTGAATTTTACAGCGTTGCTTAATAGATTGATAAGAACACGTTCGACATGGGAGGTATCTGCATAGATCTCTTCTACCTCCGGGGGCAGTTGCAAGTGTAATTTAACCCCCTTGGCAGCTATCTGGGGGGCCAGCAGGTCCGTGACGTTATCGAGGATATTTTTAATTTTGTAAGCGGCCAATTTCATCTCCTGCCGTCCGGACTCAATGCGGGCGAGGTCCAGGAGATCGTTGATCAGGCTGACCAAATGGTCGGAGTGGGAGTTGATCTTGCTCAAGCGTTCCTTGACCGCGGGAGGCACTTCACCGATCTTCCCGGCGATCAGGATGGCGGCATAACCTTTGATGGACGTCAAGGGGGTGCGCAGCTCATGCGAAACAGCGGAGACAAATTCTGATTTTTTATTACTGATGTCGTTGACTTTTTGTAAGGCGTTGGCCAGCTGTTTGGTACGGTCCGCGACTTTTAATTCCAACTCCTGGCTGGAGCGGAACACTTTTTCAAACAGTTCCGCGTTTTCGATGGACTGGCCTATTTGCCCGGCCAGGATGGTGATCAATTCTTCGTCACCTTGTGTCACCGCGGGGGCATTGTAACGGTTCCCCGCGAAAACAAAACCAATGCTTCCGGTTTGGGTCAGGATGGGCGCGAAGATAAAATGTTCCGCTTCAAAGGCATGGATCATTTTTTCTTTGGTTTTGTTGGACCCATTGATGGAAGAAACAGAGTGGGTCTCTTTCAGGGCGCTCTTGAGCTGTTCTTCAGCGGCGATCTCTTTTAAGATGGCCTCGGCACGGGCATCCGTGTAACCTATGTTAAGGCGGACCTTTAACGTGTTCTTATCATCCGCGCAGGCGATCAAGACGCGGGCGAAGGCCAGGTCTTCAAAAAGCGCGGGGGAGATCCGCTGGAAGATCTCATTCGCGTTAAGCGCCTGGCTCATTTGCCGCGACGTTCTTTGAAGGGCGTTTAAGCCGTTGAGGCGCTGGTCCGTTTCTTCGCGGACCTTATGGAGCTCCAGGTCAGTGCGGATGATCATTTTGGCTTGTTCATCCAGGTCATTAAAAGAGCGCATGAGTTTATTGTGCTCTTCGTCCTTTTTCTTGATGGTTTCCTCTTTAGTGGCAGAAGCATAAAAAAGATATGTCGTCGCGCACAGCAGGATAAAAATGATGATGCCGAGCGTCCATATGGTTTCAAGGGTTGTCGGGTCCATATTTATGCAATGGCCATGATAAGGATGCTTTCGTTATGCAAATAAATGTTCTTTATATTGTCCAGTGTGCCAAAGGGCCCTATTTCACCGTAGGAGCACATGCCTGCGATCGGCGTGCTGTTCCCTAAGACATTCTTGATGGCCTGGATCTCATTAAAAGCGCTGCGCCCCAGGATCTTGTGCCGGGCCAATGATTCAAATATAAGTATCAGCTTGGCCGGCCTGTCAGCCAGGGACGCCTTGACTGATTCCGCCGCTTCAACGGCAGAGTTGCGGCAAGACTCTTTATTGCTGATCATCAGATGCACTTCAGCGCCCTGAAGGATCCCCTCATGACATACGATACTACCGTCATCCAGGATGTCAATGATGTTACGCAGCAAATATTGGCGGGACTCTTCCAGATAGGAGCCCAAGGGGTACATCGCCGCGTATGAGTTTAAAGCAGTATTTTTTAACCCTTCAGCTTCGGTCCCTAAGAAATGCTTATAAATTTCAACGGCCGGCCTATCATCAATGGTGCGGATGATATGACCCTCGACCCTGGTGATGGTCCTAGGTTTACCCAACGGTTTAAAGCTGTGCCTGCAGCCTAAGGCCAGATGGAATGCCCCGCCCAGCAGCAGGCCGACGACGGAATGATGCAATATTTGGTCCTGATAAAATTGAGAGAGCCGTTTATATTTAAAATCGTCGCTGGAAATGGCCCCGAGCACGGGAAAACCCCCGCCCAATACTTCCCTGACGCCGCGGATAAAGGGGGAAGAGTTTTTTTCAAGGCCTTGCGAAAAAGTGATGAAGGCTTCCCGGTGAGAGGAGTTTAAGTCCTGGGCCGCTTTGCGGGCCAGGTCAAATCCGGTGTAATGCATGTCCTGGTTGTCAATGTCCTTTATCGCGGAAACCCCGAAGTTCATATCGTCGGAATTAATGCCTACGATGGCGATGCCGCGGTTGGCCACCCCGTTGGACAGGATGATGCCGCCGGTGGAAGAGCCGACTAAGTGTTTTGGTTTAAGGGTGCGGGTGATGACATCCTGGACTTCAGGGACGACATACTGGGGCGAGGCAAAGAGAATGACCAGGTCAGTATCAGCGGCCTTGAGCTGGTTTTTGACCTGCACGCAAGCCTGTAAAATAGCGTTTGGGGGATCGGGGTCCTGGCTGAATCCAATGCTGATACTGGTGGGCATAATTCGATTATAAATTCAGGACGCCAGGAGTCAACGATATTTGTTGACGATTAAGGAGCTTTGAGATATCCTTACCATTCAATATTGATTTGGCCCCATCGTCTAGCCTGGTCAGGACGTCTGCTTCTCAGGCAGAAAACACCGGTTCAAATCCGGTTGGGGCTATTTTTAATAGATGGGCTGAAAGCCCATCTATTAAAAATATGTTTCCTTCCGATTTGAACCTCTCTGGCGAGACAGATTCGACAGGGCTGTCGACCCAGAGAGCGATCACTGAAGCCTTTTCCGGTTGGGGCTACTGATGTTAAGATTATGATAGAAGATAATCGTGAGAAGCGGTTAAGAAATAGGATCTTCTGGACTGCGCTTACGATCGCTTTTATGACCATTTCCAGCGGTTTCATCGTTGAAAATGGTTTTAACTACAGCCTTCTGACGTACCCGGGCATCAAGTTTGGTTCCTACGGATTTCAGCTCGCCCAAATTCCTTCCAGAGAGCAGTTGGGAAACAAGAAATTAGTCATATTGCTTGGGAATTCCGTTTATCAATACAACGACATTCCTAAATACATGCAAGGCATTGCAGACGAGCTTAATGCTCCCGTAGCCTTTATGAATATGGCCCAGATCGCATCAACCATTTACGATTATTTGGCACAGGCTGCAAAGATCGTTAACTGGCATCCCGACATGGTCGTGATCTGCATGAACGAAGGAACATTTTCTTTTGACCCAAGGTTTAAAACTGATTCCGATCAAATTGTTTTTGATCCGGAAGTATTAAAGAACATGCCTGCCTCTTTTTATTTTCGGTATTTTAATTATAACACTGCCGTAGAATGCGCGCTTTCGACCCCCATCCCATTAAAACGCATTGATCCTCTCATCCGGTACAATTTCAGACTATATCATTTGCTGCCAGAATGGTTTTTAAAATGGTTGTCCTATCCTAATGATGTTAACTCTAAAATGAGGGGGAATATCAAGGCCATTCAAATGACTCAATTGGAAAAGTCGACAGGAGAGGAAAAATTCATTGTGCTGCGTGAAGTGCTGGATATTTTTCAGGAACACAGGGTCCCGGTCTTATTTATTTGGCAGGAAGCGCGTCAGAGCGGGGATTTTGGAGTGGAATACGAGACTATTAAGGATATCATTCAAAGCAGGAATAATGCGCTTTTTGCCGACCTGACTTCTTATTGGAACAAAGAGACCTTTGTGGATACCATTCATCCCAATCAACAAGAAGAGCCCCGGTACGCGGTCCGGCACTATCTTCTTATCAGCAAAGCATTGGCCTTCTTTGAAGATAAGGACCGGAAGAAAGAACAAGGGCCATGATATTCAACTCGTGGACATTCGGTGTCTTTTTTTTCATGGTGTATCTTTTATACCTGAAGCTGGAACACCGTCAGCAAAATGTCCTTTTGTTGATAGCCAGCTGGGTGTTCTATGGGTTTTGGGATTACCGTTTTCTTCTCCTGTTATGGATCTCAACGGTGGTGGATTATTCAGTGGGGATGGGCTTAAACAGAACAACGGATAGCAGGGCCCGCAGGGCGCTTATCATGGTGAGCATTGCCGTGAACCTTGGCCTTTTGGGGTTCTTTAAATATTATGACTTTTTTATCAATAGCACGGCTGATCTTTTGTCTTTTTTTGGATTTAAAACATCCCTGCATACATTAGGCATCATCGTGCCTGTAGGGATATCATTTTATACTTTTCAAACACTTGGCTATGCCCTCAGTGTTTACCGGGGGGAAATTAAAGCCTGCCAGCGCTTCCTTGATTTTTCTCTTTTTGTGAGCTTTTTCCCTCAATTGGTGGCAGGTCCCATTGAACGGGCCAAGCACCTGTTGGTACAGGTGCAAACAAAGAGGGTATTGGCGTGGGACAACATTAAATCCGGGCTTTGGTTGATCTTAAAAGGCTATTTCTTAAAAGTTTTTGTAGCGGATAATTTGACAAAAATGGTTGATCCGGTTTTTTCCGCAGCTGATCCACAAGGTGCCCAGGTGCTCATGGCGGTCTATGCTTTTGCTTTTCAGATCTATGGGGATTTTGCCGGCTATAGCAATATCGCGCGGGGGATCAGCCGTTTAATGGGTTTTGATCTGATGGTGAATTTCAGGGCCCCTTATTTTGCCGTTAATCCCCGTGATTTCTGGCAGCGATGGCACATCAGCCTCTCAACCTGGCTGCGGGATTATTTATACATTTCTTTAGGCGGTAATCGTCATGGGGAAAAAAGAACTTACGCCAATCTGATGGTGACGATGTTTTTAGGAGGCTTGTGGCATGGCGCTAATTGGACCTATGTGATCTGGGGCGTGTTCCATGGATCGATGCTGGTCATTCATCGCGTTTTTTCGAAATTTACCGGAAATTTTAAGTTAGGGATGCCCAAGATCATCCGCGTTATTCTTTATTTTCACCTGACTTGCCTTGGGTGGTTTATTTTTCGCAGCAAATCCATCGGGCAATTCATCCATTTCTTTTCACAGATATTCTCGTCGTTTAAATGGGATTTGGATATGACCCACCAACTGGCCGTATTTTTATTCCTGGTTATCCCGGTCGTATGCCTGGATATTGTCGAGGAATATGATGCAGGGCCCAATTGTTTTTGCCGTTGGCAGCCGATCTTCAGGTATGCGGTTTATATGGGAATGTTTGCGTTGATCTATGTGTTAGGAAGTAGGGGCGGAACGCCGTTCATTTATTTTCAGTTTTAAAGCATTACCAGCGGGGGGTTTTGAGGCACCTGCCTATCTTTGACCCACTGCTGCAATTGGCTGTATCCCTTGACGACGGACTGGTTGATATCATGCCCGCGCAACGCCAGGTCCGCCGCGCAATCACCCAACACTTTTGTTGAGACCAATGTTTGCAAAGTCACCTCGGGGGGGATCTTCAACGCCTGCGACCATATCCTTAAAGCCATGTCCCTGCGGTCATTCTCCCAAAGCATCAGCCCTAAATTATAGTAAGACCAGAAAAAGACGGGATTTAGATCAAGGCTTTTTTTATAGGCTTCCTGGGCCTCGGCCCATTCGCCGCGGCTTTGGTAATAGAGGGCCAGCATGTAATGGCTTGCAAAATCATCCGGCATGAATTTAGCCGCCACCTTAAAATAAGTCCCGTAGTTTTGAGGGATGGCCCTGTTTTCATCGAGGGCATTAGCAAGTTGCGCGTAGCTTTCGGGCATGAACACATTAAGGGATTTTATGCCAAAACGCGCGGCATAGTTTTTTTGTTCCAGGCCGGCGGGCTGCTCACCGGACCTGATGACAATGGCGCATAGGACAGTCACCCCTGCGATCCCTGTCAGCACGGCCATTGAAGATCTGTTAAATAAGGCTTTCATATAATGTCTTGACTAACAGGCCTATCAGGAAAATACAGGACATGGTCCCAAACAACATCAAAAACCAGCTGCACAGTGTATTTACAGGGCTGTTAAAATAAAATTCAACGTCGTTGTGCCCGTTAAGGCGCAGGGCCTTGAATGCGCCGTAAACCCTGACGATGGGCTGTTTTTTCCCATTGACCATGGCCTGCCAGCCGGGGTGATAGGAATCCGCGTAGACTAACCAGGCGCCGGCTGCAGGGGCGTCCACCCGGAGCGTTAACTCATCACTGTTAAAATGGGTGACCTGGACCTGCCCCGGGCTTAAGTCAGGCCGGACAACAGGAGAGACCAGGGACATGGGCGGAGAGTTTTCTAAACGCAGTTTGGGCGCGTCACAGCCCATCACTTCTTTTAAAGCCCCTTGACTGCCGGCTGTTGCGGCGGACAACAGACGGGATATCTCGATGGGCTGCAGGTCCAGCCTGAAAGACGAGACGCATGGTGAAAATTGCGCCACACTATAGATCGTGGCGTATTTATGGCCATTGTTAAGTGCCAGCAAAACATCCAGGGCGCGGCCATCCTGGGGAGATTCAGAACGTTGCGGCTCAAATCCTTCCCGGTGGGTCCATAATGAATGCTCGAATTCTTTAGGTAACGGGAAGGACCTTTGCAACACTTCTTTGTAAACCTGGTAATGGAAAGAAGCGATGTCCAGGCACAGGGCAGCGAGCAGGATTGCTTTGATGAGACGGACATTGTTAAGTCCTTTGAACCGTGGCAGGGTCGAGATAAAGATCGCCCCCGCGGCAAGCGGGTATATCGCGAACCTGAACAAGGGAGAATGGAAATTCATTTGGGCTTGTAATTCGCTCAACAGACGTTTGTCTGCCAGCAGGCCGGTCAACCAATCTTTAGACAGGCCTAAAGCATCTGCCAGGAATAAAAAGATAAAAAGAGAGACAAAGATCAGGGTGTTTTTTTCCTTTACGTCCGCGTTCCAGAAAATTTCCAGTTTAAATCCGGCGCATATCAGGACCAGGACCTTCAAGGGGCCGTAGACATAGATGAGGTGGCGGTAATACGGCATGCCCGGGAAGAAATACATCAATGATGCCCCTATCCCCGCGAACGAAAACCACAGAAGACCAATGGTGGCGAGAAAAAATGCCTGGTAATAGGCGTTATGTTTTAACCGTTGCGTATTCCAAAAACACAGCATCAGGGGCAGGAGGCCGACATAAGATCCGGGATATAGGCCAAGGACGAAACGGTTAAAGTAATCCTGCAGGGCGACCTTGGTATTCGCATAGGTCAGGAATTGGAAAAGGTTGTTTTTCCCTTCGGCCGGCCGGCTGAGAAAATCAATGAAATCAGCGAATGTTTTTAATTGATAAAAGAAACAGAGGCCTGCCACGCAAAAAAGTAAAATGAGGCCGGCATTCCTGAACGACCGCTCGGTCAGGCATTTAAAAACATCGAGCCGGCCTTGTTTAAGTATCAGGAAGCTGCCCAGGAACACCAAAAGGGGTGTCCATAAAAAAATGAAATATAAGGCATTGCCCATGTCCCATGCCAGGACCGTGATGCCGCAGAGCCAAAAGAATTCCGGACGTTTTTCCTGGATGAACCGGACCAGGAAGTAGACCGCCAAGGGCAGCAGGTAAAGTATCCGGAAGTCCGAAGGGAGATTCTCATAGGTAAACGCGCTGGCAATGCCTCCCAGGCAGACAGCCAGGACAGTGCCGCGCTGCGTAAAGAGCTTTTTGGACAGCAGGTAGAGGCCGCAAAGAAAGATCATTTGTTCCACGATGATGGATAGTTTAAAGACAAAAAGGACATTATTGGCCTTGCACAGGCAGCCCAGAAGGATAAAAAAGCAGCTGACAGGGGTCAAAGCGTACAATTGCCAATACTGGGAGGGGACACCAAAGGAATAATAGGGCATCCATTGGGCGATATTGTGGTTAAAATAGAAGTGATTATAAAAGAAATAGAACGATTCAAAGGCCTCAGCAGAATCATGGGACACGGGATAGGGCAGCAGGAGATAGTAGGTGTTCATGCCTGCAAGGAGGGTGATCAAAAAAAGCAGGTCAAATTTCTTTAAGCGTGTAAAATGAGGATGAAGGTAGCTGTCCAATTTTTTAAGTCTATCAAAATGGGTATCAAGTTGCAATTTGAATATATTCTCAATTTCTGTTAGTATTCTGCTAAAAGTCCATGAGAAATAAAAAATATTTTTTGATAATTATCAGCGCCGCTATCTTAATAAAGATAGCTTTATTTCTTTTTGCCTTCCTGCAAGCACCCCAAAGCAAATTCATGCCTGATTCATCTGAATACCTGAAGACGGCGGAGATGATCACGTCAAAAGGGGTGTTCGCCACCACCGACGCGACGGGAACACTAAAACACGAGTTGAACAGGACCCCTGGGTATCCCGTTTTTCTTGCTATTTTGCATGGGTTCTTGAGGGTCCCTTTGAATGGCGTCATCCTGATACAAGTGCTCTTAACGGTCCTCACCGCCTTTATCACTTATAAAACAGCCGTTTTGATAGACCCTGAACTGGCTTTTTTGAGCGCGGGGATAGTTTTATATTCCATCATTGTTTCCATTTATTCACAGATGATCTTAACAGAAACGTTATTTTTGTTTTTAATGACGTTATTTATGTTTAATTTTATCCGGTACCTTAAAAACGGGCAGGTCAGCGCCCTTGTCATGTCTTCTTTGATGCTGGTTTTGGCGACCTATGTAAGACCGGGCAGTTATTTTCTCGGGTTTGGCATCATCCTCTTTATTATACTTACAAATACCGCCGATAATGTTAAGAGGTCCATCCTGCATTCCATTATTTTTTTGGCCGTGGTGTATGCTTTGCTGGGGATATGGCAAATAAGGAATTACATGGTTTTCGGGGACCCTGCGTTCAGCAGTATCTTCCAGGAAGACCCCTACAAGGTGGGGCTGTTTAAAAGTTATTTAAGGAATACCGACCCTTTTACGCAGAAGATGGGGCCGGTGTCCTATTATATTAATGTGACCATGCGTTGTGTGTTGTCCATATTGACCAAGCCGGGGACTTTTAAGAATTTTAATTGTCATGCCTTTACGGTTTTCGGTAAGGTCCTGGGTTATCCGTTGATGATATTTTGGATGACAGGATTTTTATGGGGGACCATCAAGATAAAAGCAGATAAATATTATAAATTCTTACTGCTTGTCATCGTTTATTTTGTCAGCGGCAGTATCATCAGCGAGATGTGGCTGGTGGGGGAACGTTATAGGGTGCCTATAGTGCCGTACATCGCTATTATTTCCGCGTATGGATGGCTTCAGTTGGCCCCATTGATCAAAGCAGGGACGCAACATGCCATGCCCCTGGTATTTGGTGTCGATCAGCTGGGGAAAAATATCAAACGCCTTTTATTGACGATCTGCCTTATTTTTTTCATTTTCATTGTTGGATTTTTCGTTTGGGCGCAGGACGAATATGTTGTCCCGATCCTGATGTACCATAGTGTTTCTTCAGCTAATACGAACCCTGACAATATTTTATTCCGTCACCCGGATGTCAGGACCCAACTGAACGTGGTCAGTCCGAAACTATTCGATAGACAGATGGATTTTTTGGAGGACAATGGGTACCATGTGATCCCGCTTGAGGATTTTATCGAAGGGAACAACGCAAGAAAAAAATTCCCTCATAATACGGTGGTGATCACTTTTGATGACGGGTACATGGATAATTATACGAATGCGTTCCCTATCCTAAAAAAGTACCATTTCCCGGCCACTATTTTTTTGATCTCAGATTATGTGGGGAAAAAACCCAACCTTTTGAACTGGGAACAGGTCAAAGAAATGGGCCGGTACGGCATTTCTTTCGGGAGCCATACCCGTCACCACGCGTATCTTCCGGAAATGTCCCAAGAACAGATGAAGGATGAGATCATAGGAAGTAAACGCATCATAGAAAAGAATTTAGGCCGGCCTGTTTATTATTTTGCTTATCCTACCGGAGGGTTCAATGAGCAGATCAAGGCCATCATCGCGTTGGCAGGGTATAAAGCCGCGTTTACGACCAATCGGGGCTATGACCGCTTTGATATCGATCCCTATGAATTAAACCGTATCCATATCAACAATTGGGACAATGAAATTTCACTGAAGGGGAAGCTGTCAGGTTACTACAACCTTCTGCGTAAATCAAAACCTTCACATTGAGCCGCTGGCCATGCGCATATACGCGAAAATAATCATCTTATCATTGAGCCTGTCGATCATCCCGCTGGTCCTCGTGGCAGGTATCTTCCTTTATAATACCCAAAAAGAATTAAAAGGGGAGATCTATGACCGGCTTAAGGCGGTCTCAGCCCTTAAGCAAAATAAACTGGAAACTTTTTTTAATTCCAGAAAAGAAGACTTAAGGGCCATCCAGGGGTTTTCAGATGTGCAGATAAACCTTCCCACCTTGCAGGAATTTGACCGGGACCGCTACAGTTTTGCCTACTCCAAAGCCAAATTACAATTGGATGACCAGCTTCGGGCTTTCATGAATTCTTACGCCTATGCCGACATACTTCTTTTGGACAAGAAGGGCAAGGATGTCTTTGTCGCCGACCCGGCGCACGCCCGCACCTATCTGGACAGGACTTTTTTTAATGACGCCGTGCTTCAAAAGGCCCAAAAAGATATCTATATCAGCGGCCCGGTGGCGGCCAAGGATTGGAAGCACCCGTACATTTTATATCTGCTTTCAGCGGCCCATGATACACAGAGTCAGTTCGCCGGATACATCGTCCTGGAAGTGGACATGAATGTTATTTACCAGTTTATTTCGGACAATACGGGTTTAGGCAGTACAGGGGAGACGTTTTTGGTCAAAAAAATGGCGGATGATCAATATTTATTCATCAGTCCTCTGTTATACGATCCTCAGGCCATTTTAAACAAGCGGGCAGCGCTTGCCTTTAAAGCACCGCCCGTCGATAAGAAAATAAGAGAGACCGTTGATTACCGTGGCAATAAAGTATTGTCGGTGTGGCAGGATGTCCCGTTTGTCAATTGGCAGTTGGTCACTAAAATCGATAGAGGGGAAGTCTTTGCCTCGATCAGCAATATCCGCACCTTGTTTTTTATCATCTGCCTTTTGATCGTGCTCCTTGTTATCGCGGGTTGTGTATTATTCGCGGAGGCCATTTTTGATCCGATCAAAAAATTGCAGGCCATGGCCATCCATGACCCATTGACAGGGGTCCTCAACCGCAGGGGGCTGCAGGATGTCCTGTTAAAAACATTCGACATGGTCCGGCGCCTGGGGCTAAGCATCCAGGTCTTGCTTTTGGACCTGGATAATTTCAAACAGATCAATGACCGCCATGGCCATGGGATCGGGGACGCCATCATTGTTGCCGTCGCTGATAAGATACGCCAGACGGTCCGCCAGACGGATTACGTTGCAAGGGTGGGCGGGGATGAGTTCATGGTGCTTTTGCTCGACAGCAAGCAAGGGGACGCGGTCAAGGTCGCGGACAAGATACGCATGGCTGTTGCCCGGGCTTCTGTGGGAGCTTCCTTCGGGAAGGTCGTTAAGGCCACCTGCAGCATAGGCATCGTGCCTATGGGGGAGGCACCTGTTTCCATTGATGGACTGCTCCAGCAATTACATGTATCTTTGCATTTAAGCAAGAGTGAAGGCAAGGACCGCATTGCGTACCAGGGGGAGCGGGTTAAGGCCGGCTTGAAAGTTCCCGACGCTGCTTCTCAGCTCAAGAAAGTCCTGGCCGCGGGCGATAAATTTTACGCTGCTTCCCAGCCGATATTTGATCTACGCAGCATGGCAAAGGTGGGCTTTGAACTTTTGTCCCGCCTGGACCATGAAGAGTATTCTTCTCCTGATGCATTTTTTCTTTTTGCCCGCAATGCCGATATTTTGGGGACCGTTGACTATGCCTGCCTGAAAACATGTTTGAAGGCGCTTAAGGAGGCCGCAGCCGTTGTCCCGGTCACCCAGAGGGTCTATATCAATATTTTTCCTTCCACGCTCACGGAGGTCCCGGTTGAGCGCCTGCTGCAGGATTTCGCGTCTGCCGGGAAAAACATCAAATTTTGCCTTGAGATCAATGAACAGCAAATTTTAAGGGACCCGCTTTATTTGGTCCCTTGTGTCACGAAGCTCAAAGAGGCGGGGATCCTGATCGCCCTCGATGATTATGGTTTCGGCCACAGTTCCATTGAGACCCTGGTCCTTTTAGAACCGGACATCGTGAAAATAGACAGGAAGATCATCAATGGCATCTCAAAAGACGCAGGAAAATCCAACAGTTTAAAACGTCTTTTAAAAGTCATCGAAAGCTGTAAAGCTTCTGTGATCGCTGAAGGCATTGAAACCAGGGAAGATCTAGAGGTGTTGCGTGAGCTGAGGGTGGCCTTTGGCCAGGGATACCTGATGGCCAGGCCGGAGACCCCGGTGAAATTAACCTAGGAGGCGTTTATGAATATCAAGGTCATGAGGAACATTCATTTATATTTAGGGGTTTTCTTTGCACCATTGCTGGTTTTTTTTCTTATCAGCGGGTGCCTGCAGGTCTTTGGTTTCCATGAGGCCAGTAAAGACGGCAGGTATAAACCGCCGGCGATCATCAAGTCCCTTTCACAAGTGCACAAAGACCAGCGATGGGTTGACAGTAAAATGGCCCCGGAGTCGTCAGTGCCTTTTCAGGATCTAGTTGTTTTGATGTCCCTGGGGCTGTTGGTCACCACCATGCTTGGCATCCTTATGGCGTTTAAGTACACGCGTCCGTGGATCGTTTGGTCCTGCTTATTTTTAGGGACCGCGGTCCCGTGTTTTTTACTATGGTTAGCCCGCCAGTAAAAACCGGGACACATTGACTTTTTTGCTGGAAAAGTCAATGTGTCCCGGTTTTTCTTGACAAAACAAAATGATTTATTAAACTAAGTCAATGTAAGACTTAGTTAAGCTCTTTTTTCTAAAATTAAAAGAGCTTTTTTAATGGATTCAAATAAGTCGAATAATGACGTAGTTAATATTAAGGGGGAAAAATGCTTGTTCGTTCAATTGTTTATTTGGTTTTAGGCGTTTGTATTTGGCTGCCGGTTTTGTGTTTGGCCCAAACTTTAGCTCCCAACACCATTGTGATCAAAGACCATCAATTTATACCGCCGCAATTAACAGTCCCTGCCGGCCAAAAGATCCGGATAATAGTTGATAATCAGGACCCTGCCGCGGAAGAATTTGAAAGCTTTGATTTAGACCGTGAGCAGGTTGTAGAAGGCGGTAAACAGATCACCGTTTTTCTGGGCCCGCTAAAGCCGGGAACATATAAATATTGGGGAGATTTTCATCAAGACATCGCTAAGGGAATTATCGTTGCTCAATAAATATTTATGGATTCCCGCTGTCGCGGGAATGACAATAATAGTTAGTTTGTGCAATCCTGCCTTCGCCGAGAAGCGGGTGTTCGAGCCATATGTGACACAAGGGGAATGGGAATATGAAACAACAGGGCTGTATGATCTTGACCGTGCCAAGAATAAAAATGCAGTACAAGAGTATAAAAATGCGATCGGTTATGGGGTCACCAGTCATTGGGCAACGGAATTAGAAGTAGAAATGGAAACATTGCCTACAGATGGTTCCGTCACAAAGCTCCAAGCAACCCATACGGAATGGGAGAATATTTTTCAACTTGCCCCCAAAGGGGAATATTGGCTGGACCCGGGACTTTATCTTGCCTATGAGGCACCCCTTATCGATAAACAGGCGGGGAAATTTGAAGGGAAGATCTTGCTGGAAAAATCCATAGATAAGATCACCAATATCCTTAACATTAGTTTCAATAAAGAAATTGGCGGCAGCGGCGCCAACCCGCATATTGACGGCGGAATGTCCTGGAGCACTAAATACCGCCTTTCCCCTTATTTTGAGCCGGGTGTTGAGTATTACAACGATTTTAGTGCGGTTGCCCATCAGTTAGACTATAATCAGCAAAGCCATCAGGCCGGACCTGTTTTTTACGGCCGCCTGAACAGGCATGTTAAATATGATATCGGTTATTTATTCGGCATGTCCGACGCGGCCCCCCGGGGAGAATTGAAATGGGTCATCGAGTACGAGTTTTAATATGAACGCCGTTTTTCTAATATGATTTTTGGGAAACGGCACATCTCTAGAAATAACATAGAAGGTAGTTTTAATGAAGCGATTAAAAGGAAAAGTGGGGAAGATCATCAGCACATGGGGGCCCGCGTGGCTCGTCATGATCGCTGATGTTGACGCGGCCAGCGCCATCACGGCTGCTGACACCGGGGCGCAGTACGGGACAAAGCTTGTCTGGTTTTTAATGCTGTTGGTCATTCCCTTATATGTCATCCAGGAAGTAGCAGGCCGGGTGGGTGCTGTCACAGGCAAGGGATTGGGCGAACTGATCAGGGAAAATTACAGCAGGCACATCGCGGTGCTGGCCGCCATACCGATGGCCCTGGTGGACATCATCAGCTATATCGTCGAGTATACCGGGATCGCCGTCGGCTTTCAGATGATGGGGGTATCGCCCTGGATCTCCGTGCCGATCGCGTTTTTGGCCCATGTGGTCGTGGTGTACAACAGGAAATACGCGGAGGCGGAAAAGCCCTTGCTTATTTGCTCTCTTATTTTCGCCGTTGTATGGATCGTGGCCGCCTTCCTGACGGCGCGGCATGGGATCGTGGTCGTACCGTTTTATTTTTCCACGTCCCCAGACTTTATTTTCATGCTTGCCGCCAATATCGGGGCGGTCATCATGCCTTTTATGTTGTTCTATCAGGTCTCCGCGACAGTGGAAAAGGGGACAGACAGTTCAAGCGTGTGGGCCGTGAGATTCGAGACCTTGATAGGCGCGATATTTTCCGAATTGATCATGGTGGCCATCGCGGTATCTGCCATTGGAATAAGTGCTAACTCTTTGGATTTTACGTCCCCGAAGGTCCTTTCACAAAGCCTGTCATCAGTAGCAGGGCATTTCGCTCCGTATGTCTTTGGCGTTGGCCTTATCACAGCGTCTTTTATCGCGCTCATCGTTATTTCTCTCGGAAGTTGTTGGGGTGTCACAGAAGCCATGGGATGGGGGAAAAAGCACTGGTTTAAGGTATATCTTATTGAATCGATCCCCGCCGTGCTGATCCCGCTTTTTTCATTTAACCTTATAAAACTCGCCCTGAACTTGATGGTCCTGCAGATCATTGTGCTGATAGCGCCCGCGGTCATACTGGGCGTGATCGCTTCAAACAAGAAATTGATGGGCAATTTTTCTTTGAAAGGATTCAACAGGTTCATTTATTGGTTTTTTATTGCTTTGATCTTCGCGACGGGCATTGTCAGCATGCTGCCTCACTCCTGATTTTCCAAACATCTGTTGACTGTTGACGAAATTAGATTTATTTTAATTGGAAGGACTTGGCTGAGTTTTAAAATAAGGGGGAGTTGTGCTTAAAGCATTGTTTGGATACCTGGCCGTATTAATGATAAGCCTTTGGGTGTCACCTATGGCAGATGCAACAACGCTTGTCCTTAATTCAGGTGAAAGAATAACAGGGAATATCATTGAACACACAGAACTGCGCATAATGGTGGATGTCGGCGGAACGCCGAAGACCTTTTTTTTAGGGGAGATCTCATCTATTGATGGGAAGGCCATGGAAATGCCCCGGGAAGCAGCGGTAGAGATGACCCTTGCTGATGTAGGGGCGGTCATGAATCGTCCGCCCGCTGCAGTTGTCCCGTATTACAAGGATGAACAAGATTCTTTAGTAAGGTTCATGAGCGTGCGCAGTGGGAATGCCGCGCCCGCTGCCTCAAGCCCGGCGCCAGCACCGTCCCAGGAGCAATCAGCAGCACCACCGGCATCAGGCGGTACGGATAGATCAGTGGTCAGCACTTCTGATGGCGGCATCATTGTGGTCACCTCTAATAAGATCACAAAATATGACCATGATTTTAAAGTCATTAAAGAAGTCAATTTAACGGCAGTTCCAGCAGTTGCTCCGCAATAGTACCCCCAAAGATTTGGCCTAGGGGAACCTCCTCACCTTGACAACGCTGTCTAAGAAATGTTATACTTTCCAGACAACATCTTAATTCTGGAAGACGACAGTTTCGCGTTAATCAGTATTTTTTAACTATTTGAAATATAATAACTTACAACTCTAATGAAAAAAACTATTTTTATTCTTGCTTTATGCTTGTTTATTGCCGGGCCATCTTTTGCCCAAAATAATATGGAAGGGATGAAATTTTTGACTGTTAATGCCTTGATGCAATATGGCCAGAAACTTTATGATCGCGGGGATTTTAATGAGGCCCGCGCTGTTTTTGACCGCGTCTTGACCTATGATGACCATCAGGTCCAGGCCTTACAGTATCTTAAGGACATGGGACATTTGCCGGTGGTGGAAAAACCGATTGGTTTGAAGGAAGCCATTGAGGCCGAAAAAAAATCAATAGAAGAATTACGGGGCCAAATAATGCGGATGCGGGAAAATCTTAATTCCGAATATAATAATGTCAAATAAGGATGTGTTTATGAATAGGAATTTTTTTATCAGTGCTTTGATCATTTGTTTCGGCTTTTCTGCTGTTGGTCCCGGTTGGGCCGCCGAGGTCATGCAAGTTTCGCCGATCATTGTTCAACCTTATGGCCTGCCCGAAATGTGGGTTTCGCGTTACGGTGATCTGATCACCTTGACCGAGGATACAGATGCCATGACAGAAGACCGGGGATATTTAGAAGGCAAGAGCGGTCTGCTCGCGCAGAGATACCAAATGCTGACGGACCTTAAAGACGAGATGACGGCTTTGGACGATAAGCTCAGAGATGAAGGGTTGGGCGCGTCAGACCAAAAAGAGAAGATCATTGAAGGGTACAAAAAAATCGCGCAAGAGCAGCAGGACAAGATCCAAATGCTCGTTGAAAGGCTGGGTGAAGTGGACCAAAAGATCTCCCATTTCGATGAGATCATGGCCCAAAAAGACCAACAGATGGCGCGGCTAAAAGACAGCCTGGTCATGGCCAAAAATGAATTGAAAGCACCCATGCCGCTTTCACCGGTCATCGTTCAACTCAGCGCTCCTTCAGGGGCGGTGGAATTGCCGTCGGTGATAATCCAGTCGAATGTTAAATCCCCTGTTTCAGGAGTGGTGGCACTGCCGCCGGTCATTGTTAATGCCTCTAATGGTCAGCAGCTGGCCAAGAAGCAAGAACAGATCGACCTGTTAAAAGAAGAGCTTGAGCATAAGATCACTGAATTGCAAGCCAGGGGCAGTAATGTTGCTGCGGCACCAGGAGCCGTGGAAATTCCACCGGTTGTTGTCCAGCCTAATGACAATGAATCTGTCCGTTGGTTAAGGCAGGTCTTGGCCGTTGCTAAAGAAAAGGCGGAATATTATAAACTAACTTCACAGGAAGAACGGATATCTTTGCAGCAAGTCCAGGGAGAAGTACGGGATATTAAGGAAGATTTTGCACAGCACATGTCCTGGAAAGAAGATCAAATTGCTAAAATGAAGGCGGATATTCAGGCAATCCTGCAGACTAAGGCGAACGAAGAAAAGGATTCCCGTAAGAGCTCTGTCCGGTTGAATGAAAACATGGACTTGGCACGACAGCTCATCGACCTGCAGCAGCAGGAAACAGCTTTGTTAGATGAGAAAAGTGATCTTGAAGCAGACCAAAATGCCATGTTAGACAGGCATTTCCTGGCTTTTGAGAATAAGGTCAAAAGATTATTGGCCGACCACCAGGTCCAGAATGCGGACATGCAAAATCGTATACAAGCATTGAAAGACGAGCTGGACCAAGAGCGCCAGCAGGTAGATTCATTAAAAACACAGGTCCAGTCAGCCCAAGAGGTCAAACAAGAGGCGGATTCCTTAAAACAGCAATTAGACAGTAAAATTGCCCAGTCGGATAAGATGACCTTGATGATGGCCAATTACCAGAAAAAACTGGAATCCAGGGACAGTGCCTACAATGAGCAATTGAGGCAAATATTATTTTTCAAGAACTATCAGGCCCGGATGGAAGCCCAAGTCGCTGATCTAAACGCCCAAGTGCAGGAGAAAGAAGCGCAGGTCGTTAAAATTAAAAAGGACATGTACGATCTGCAGCAATGGGCCAATGCGAAGGACAGTGAGACCCAGGCAAAAGACCTGAGCCTTGCCATGGCCCAGCAGAAGGCGATGGACGAGAAGATCAATGGGTATCAGGACAAGATAAACGGACTGCAGGCCATGGATGACGAGCAGGTGAAGGAAATAACAAGCCTTAAGACCGACCTGGCCCTGGTCCGCGAAGAGCTTGCCGGCATGCCAAGCAGCGACGAGATAAACTTCTTAAGGACCGGGTTGAAGAAAGCCACCATCGAGCTGGCCAAGAAAGACCAGGCGTTGAGCCAGATAAAGGCCGATTTCGATGAGTATGCCAAAGAATTCAAGAGCCAGACCAGGGAATTTAAAAGCCTGAAGGACCAGTTGGTACAGGCCCGGCAGGAAATGGACCGTCAGACTGAAGACCTGAAATATAAAAACATGGAAGTGACCCGCCTTAAAGAGCGTTCCGTTGTAAGAGAGGGTGATTTGCAGGACCAGATCAGGGCATTGACCGGCAAGAGGGAAGTCCTGCCTAAAGGTGACCGCCTTCGGGAAAAATTACAACAGGCCTTGGACAAAATTAATGAACAGGGCCGGCTCGTTGGTGTTTTGACCCAAAAACTGCAAGCATGCGGGAAGCAGAATTAAAAAGTCGGTCTATCTAAAGATCTGTAGCCCACCGCTTCAGCGATATGCTCGGGCAAAATAGTCTCACTCCCGGCCAAGTCACTTATCGTTCTGGCGACTTTTAATATCTTGTCATGCGCCCTCGCCGAGAATTTCAACTCTTCCATGGCACCCACCAGGATCCCTTTCGCCTCTTTTGATAAAACACAGAAATTACGCAGGTGTGATGTTTCCATATGGGCATTGCAAAGGCAAGGCAGGCCCTGGAATCTCTGCCATTGCAATTGCCGTGCTTTTGTCGTGCGTTCTTTGATGGCCGCGGAAGTTTCTTCCAGAGGAACACAAACAAGTTCCCGCGTTTTCAAAGGCAGGGCGTGCAAGTGGATATCAATGCGGTCAAGCAGGGGCCCGGAAATTTTGTGCCGGTAACGCTCGACTTGCAGGCAAGAGCAGCGGCAAATTTTTCCCGGCACATCCTTCCAGCCGCACGGGCAGGGGTTCATCGCGGCGATGAGCATAAATCTCGTCGGAAAACGCACACTCCCTCTGGAGCGCGCGACATTGACATAGCCGTCTTCCAGGGGCTGGCGCAAAACTTCCAGCACATGGCGGTTGAATTCCAAAAATTCATCCAAAAATAAAACACCGTTATGCGCGAGGGTCACTTCACCAAGACGGGGCCCGCTCCCGCCGCCGACAATGGCCACGTCTGAGGCTGTGTGGTGGGGCGCCCTAAAGGGCCGCTGGGTGATAATGCCGTCAGTATTCTTAAGCAGGCCGGCGACCGAATGGATCTGGGTGGTTTGCAGCACTTCAGCCAGCGTCATGTCCGGCAGGATCGTGGGCAGGCGCTTGGCTAACATCGTTTTACCGCTGCCCGGAGCGCCGATGATGATCACATTGTGCCCGCCGGCGGCAGCCACCTCAAGGCCCCGTTTAATGTATTGCTGGGCTTTTACTTCGCTAAAATCCAAATGGCTGCGACGGGAATTTTTGACCAAAAGCCCAAGATCTGTTTGCACGGCGGCCAGCGTTTGCGGGTCATTCAAAAACGCCACCACCTCGTTCAAATGCCGGGCAGGAAAAACCGGGCAGCCGGCCAGGGCCGCTTCTTTGGCATTTTCAAAAGGAACAATAAGACCGCGGCATTGGCTTGAGGCCGCACTCAGCGCAATAGACAAGGCACCCTGCACGGGCTGGATGCGTCCGTCTAAAGAAAGTTCTCCTAAAAAAGCATACGGGTTTAAAGCATCAACGGGTATCAGGCCTTGGGCTGCCAAAACGCTTAAGGCAATGGCCAGATCGTAACAAGGCCCTTGTTTTTTGGTGTCCGCGGGTGCCAGATTGATCGTGATCCTCTGAAGAGGAAATTCATACCCGCTGTTTTTGATGGCCGCGCGGATGCGTTCACGGCTTTCTTTGACGGCATTGTCCGGAAGGCCCACCACGGTGATGGCGGGCAGTCCGGGGCTTATATCCGTTTCAATGGCAACAGGATAGGCTTCCAGGCCGCAAAGGCCAAACGAAGAAATTCGGGCTAACATAGGAGGATCCAGTACGATAGGGGGAGTTAAGGGCCAAACTACATTTGCTTGAGGGGGTCAAGCAAGATACGCAATTGCTGTTCTAAACCTTCACTTGCTTTTTTGGGGAGCAAGCTTATAATGTAGCCTAACACAAAGAGGATTTTCCGTCAATATTTCATGCTAGGCCTATATCCACATTCGTTTTTCCCGGAGATCTTTCAAAACCGGATCCTTTTGATCACCCTGGTTGTTTGGGTCTTGGCCCAACTGATCAAGGTCCTTGTGGGGGTCTTAAAGGAAAAAAAGTTTAATTTCCGCTGGCTTATCGGTACCGGCGGCATGCCTTCCAGCCACGCGGCCGGAGTATCGGCTTTGGCAACATCAGTGGGACTGGAATATGGTTTTAACTCACCCCTTTTTGCCGTGGCTGCCAGCTTTGCCATCGTGACGATGTTTGATGCCCAAGGGGTGCGCCGTGCCACCGGTTACCAGGCCACCATCCTTAATAAAATGATGGATGATATTTACTTGAAAGGCCAGGTCCAGGAGCAGAGGCTTAAAGAATTAGTGGGGCATACGCCCATCGAAGTGCTGGCGGGGTTTGCTTTTGGCGTAGTTTGTGCCATGATCTTATATTAAAGGAGAGTTATGGACCAGAAAGTTTTGATCGGTATTATAGCGGCCATTGTATTGGTCGCGGGTGGTATCGTCGTGCATCAGCACCACAAGGCCGCTGTTGCCTCCAGGGTCTCTGACGAAACAAACGTCCCTGTTAACCAGCTTTTGGCTGAAGCGGCCAAATACGAGGCCGAGGGGGACAAGCTTAAAGCCAAGGAAGCGTACGATCAGATCATCAGCAATTATCCGGATTATGACAAGATCGAAGAGGTGCAGGACAAGCTTGGGAATTTGAACATTGACCTTATTTTTTCTCCGGCCCAAATGCCCCAAACGGTCCTTTACGAGATCGTCCCCGGAGATTCTCTGGGGAAATTGGCCCGGAAATATAACACGACGCCCCAGCTGATCAAAATAGCCAACAATCTCAAGAGCGATGTGATACGTACCGGCGAGCGCCTGCGCATATGGACGGTGCCGTTCAATGTCCTGATCAACAAATCACAAAATGTGCTCTTCCTTAAGTCCGGCGAAGAGGTGCTTAAGATCTATCATGTGTCAACGGGAAGGGACAATATCACACCCGTCGGGGCCTTCAAGATCGCCACCAAGATAGAAAAACCGGTATGGTTTAAAAACGGAGGCGCCCCTATCCCCTCTGAAAGCCCGGCAAATGAATTGGGCAGCCGGTGGATGGGCTTTGATACAGACCCGCATTACGGCATCCACGGCACCCTTCACCCTGAAAGCATCGGGCAACAGGTGACAGACGGCTGTGTCCGCCTGAAAAACGCAGATGTTGAAGAGCTTTTTGACATCATTCCCGTCGGGACCAAAGTGGTCATCCAAAACTAACTATGGCCATCCTGGATTTTGAAAAGCCGATCCTCGAGCTTGAACATAAGATCAATGACCTGCGCCAAATGGGCTCCAAGCGGGTGACCCTTGAGCCGGAGATCAAGCGCCTGGAATCCAAGCTCGAGAAACTCAAAAACGATGTCTATAACAAGATGACATCCTGGCAGCGCATCCAGATCGCCCGCCATCCCAAACGCCCCTATACGTTTGATTATATCCGCATGATGACCGATGAATTCCTGGAATTGCACGGGGACCGGCTTTTTGCCGATGACAAGGCCATGATCGGCGGCTTTGCCAAGATCGACGGGCAGAAGGTGATGGTCATCGGCCACCAGAAGGGCCGTGATGTCAAAGAAAATGTGTTGCGCAATTTCGGCTGCGCCCATCCGGAAGGCTACCGCAAGGCTATGCGCCTGATGCGCCTGGCGGAAAAATTCCATGTGCCGGTCATTTGCCTGATCGACACGCCGGGCGCCTATCCGGGCATCGGGGCGGAAGAACGCGGCCAGGCCCAGGCCATCGCGGAAAATTTGCGTGATATGGCCGGCATCAGGACACCTATTGCCGCGGTGATCATCGGCGAGGGCGGCAGCGGCGGGGCCCTGGGGATAGGAGTGGCTGACCGTGTTTTTATTTTACAGCACGCCTATTATTCTGTCATTTCCCCCGAGGGTTGCGCGTCCATCCTTTGGCGCTCTTCTTTAAAAGCCCCGCAAGCCGCGGAAGCCCTGAAGCTGCACGGGGAAGACCTGATCAAATTCAATATTGTGGACGAGATCATCCCTGAACCTTTGGGCGGCGCCCACCGGGAGCCGCAGGAATCAGCGCTTCTTTTGAAGGCAGCGCTCATTAAATATTTTAAGAAAGCGTCCACGTTAAGTCCCAAAGAGCTTTTAGACGCCCGCTACAAAAAATACCGTGACATCGGGGAGTTTGTTGAGAAGTAAACATTGTCATTCCCGCGAAAGCGGGAATCCATAAACGTGACCCCTCATCCAGATATACGTGATTTGTCTTTGGAAGAATTGACGGCGTACTTGCGCTCTGTTGATGCAGAGCCTTTTCGCGCTGACCAGGTCTTCCAGTGGATCTATCAAAAAGGTGCTTGGGGTTTTGACGCGATGACCAATGTCCCTAAAGGATTAAGGGACCGTTTGAAGAAAGACCTTGTCCTTAAAACCAATGAGATCGCCCAAAAGCTGGTCTCCGAGGACGGCACCACCAAATTTCTCTTTGACCTTCATGACCATGAGAAGATCGAGAGTGTCCTGATCCCCACCGCAACCAGGACAACCGCGTGTATTTCGACCCAGGCCGGCTGTAAGTTCGGCTGCAAGTTTTGCGCCAGCGGTATCGGCGGCTGGAAGAGAAATCTTAGCTGTGCTGAGATCGTCACCCAGGTTTTGCATGTCAAGGAAGAGGCCTTGAAACATAAGAGGCCGTTGACCAATATCGTGTTCATGGGAACGGGGGAGCCTTTGGATAATTTTATTAATTTGATGAAAGCAGTGCGCATCATCAATGCGGACAAGGGCATTAATATAGGGGCGCGGCATATCACGATCTCCACCGTCGGAGTTGTCCCGAAGATCAGGGAATTGGCCCAAGAGGGCTTGCAGGTGGAATTGGCCATTTCCCTGCACGGGTATGATAATCCTTCCCGCGATGTGCTCATGCCGGTCAATAAAAAATACCCGTTTGATGAATTGATCGCGGCCTGCCGTGACTACGTCCGCAAAACCAACCGGCAGATAACGTTCGAGTATATCCTCATTAAGGATGTCACGTGCACGCCGCACGCCGTGGCGAGTTTGAAAAAAGCTTTTAAAGGGATCATCTGCAAAATGAACCTTATCCCCTATAATCCTGTTTCAGAATTCGGGCACCAAACACCTACCGGCAAGGAAATGACTGCCTTTAGAGACAGCCTTGAAGACAGCGGTGTCCATGCCACTATCCGCACGCCGAGAGGCAAAGACGTGAACGCCGCCTGTGGCCAGCTAAGACATGCGCATCAATAAAATATTCTTACGCTGCTTGGCCCTCATCCTGCTGGGACTTTTGGTCTACGGCCAGACCTTCCGATTCGGTTTTGTTTTTGACGACAATCTCTTCATCGTTGCCAATCCTTTTATCAAGAATTTCAGCAATTTCCATATGATGTGGCATACCTTTCCCTTGACCCGTCTGGTGGGCATGTATTCCTTCGCGTTAAATTATTATTTCAACCAGCTTGATGCCCGGGGATATCACATTTTTAATTTTATCGTGCATCTTATCGCAACGGGATTAGTGTGGGCCCTGGCAGACTTGCTTTTTAAGATCACTGCGCGCACTGTCATTCCTGCGCAAGCGGGAATCCACAAAGATCTTCCTTTCATAATCGCTCTCCTTTTTTTGGTCCATCCATGCCAAACCCAGGCCGTGACCTATATCACCCAGCGTTTTGAATCCATGGCCGCTGTGTTTTATTTCGGGACAATATATTTTTATCTGCGCGCGCGCCTGTCAACGGTCAAGACACACCAAATGGCATTATTTGGGCTGGCAGGGCTCGCAACCATTTTAGGGGTTTTAACCAAGGAAGTGATCATGACTGTGCCGGTGATGGTCCTGGCTTGCGAATGGATATTATTAAACACTGTCATTCCCGCGAAGGCGGGAATCCATAACAAACATTATTTAACAATTCTCGCCGCCGGATTTTTATTGTGCCTGTTGTTCTCAAAAATGCTGCATTTACAGTTGGTTGATTTTTCAAAAACAATCCCTTCTGAATCTCACGATGGGGATGTCTTTACCACGGCGCATTATGTGTTGACCCAGATGAGGGTTTTTTTGACCTTCCTTCGCCTTTTGGTCTTGCCCATCCATCAAAATGTGGATTACGATTATCCGGCCTCAACCGGTTTTCTCCATCCGCCGTTGACCTTGGCAGGATTAGGCGTGATCTTGGGGTTTATTTTCCTGATCATCAAGCTGCGCCGCAGCTTTCCTTTAATAGCGTTTGGCTTGGCATGGATGCTGATCACATTTTCTGTCAATTTAGTGCCCCGATTCAATGTGATCTTTGAGCATAAATTGTATCTCATCTCATTTGGCTTCATTTTGGCCTTCGTGTCTGCCTTGTCCGTTTTGGTGTGGAAAAAACCGGGACACATTGACTTTTTGGGTATACAAAAAGTCAATGTGTCCCGGTTTTTTTTATACTGCCTGGTCTTTGTTTTGGCCTTTATGAGTTTTCAGCGCAATAAAGTCTGGGCCAATGAGTTAGCGCTTTGGGAAAACAATATCAAGGAGTCGCCGGGCAAGGCCCGTGTGAACGCGAGTTTGGGAAGGGTGTATGGCTCTTTAGGGCGGCTAGACGCGTCTATTTATTATTTAAGCCGTGCCATTGCCATCAGCCCTAATAATATTACCTATGAGAACCGCGGGATCATTTATGGCCAGCAAGGCCGGACCGCCCAAGCCCTGGAAGACCTAAATAAGTCGATCGCCATGGACCCCAATTATTTTTCAACCTATGTGAAAAGGGCGTGGGTATACCAAACCCAGCATAATTATAAGGAAGCCCTGGATGACCTGGGGCGCGCGATCGCGCTTGAGCCGCAATTTGAGGATGCGTATATGGAGCGGGGGATGTTGTGGATGCAAGCAGGCCGCGCGCAGGAGGCCCTCAAAGATTTTCAGCAGGTCTTGAGCATAGACCCGTTAAACCCCGAAGCCGCCAGGGACATAAAACTCTGCCGTTTAGCAAACGGCCGCCACCAGTAATTAAGGCATATAACAACAATATGTTATTTAATATTGACAAATAACATAAATATGTTATTCTTTAAACATGGACTTTCAGCGATTATTAAAGTTAGAGCATATTTCAGGTTCGTTTTTTTTGTTTGGGCCGCGCATGACGGGAAAGACCTATTTATTGCGCCGTCTAAAGGCAGATCTATTCGTTGACCTTTTAGATCCTGAAGAAGAACTTAAGTTTAAACGCTCACCAAAAGAATTTTGGGAACAATTAAGGGTTTTAAAGAGCGGTCAACTGGTCATTGTGGATGAAATTCAGCGTGTTCCCGTGCTTTTAGATTATGTTCAGAAGGGGATTGAAGAATTAAAATTAAGATTTATCCTTTCCGGCTCAAGTGCCAGAAAATTGCGGCGTGGAAGCGCCAATCTTTTAGGAGGCAGGGCCCTTGACTTGAGGCTGCATCCTTTGACCAGCATAGAAATCGGCCGTGATTTCGATATTGATAAGGCATTATCTTATGGGACATTACCGCTCATAGTCTCTTTTCTTTTAGAGGACAAAGAAGAGGACGTTCGACGCCGTTTAAAAACTTATGGTACGGTTTATATTAAAGAAGAGGTCCAGGCTGAAGCGTTGACCCGTAATATCGGCGCTTTCCAAAGGTTTTTAAATGTAGCAGCGCAAATGAATGGGGAGACAATAGAGTTTTCGTCTATTGCCCGTGATTCCGCGGTACCCATGAGCACGGTCAAAGAATATTTTTCTATCCTGGAAGATACTCTTTTGGGATCGTTTTTATGGCCATGGGACCGGAGTGAACGTAAAAAAGCCCGTCCCAAGTTTTATTTTTTTGATTGCGGGGTCGTTCGTGCGTTGCAAAACCGTTTGGTCGATCCGCCGACACCGCAGGAAAAAGGGCATTTATTTGAAACATTTTTTTATAATGAATTAAGATGGCTGCGGGATTACTATGAAAAACCCGATGAAATTTCTTTTTGGAGAGAAGGCAAGCAGGAAGTTGATCTGTTGGTCACCGGCCCTAAGGGGCCGTTGATGGCATTTGAATGTAAAACATCTTCAGAGACCATATCTGAGGCCGCAGTAATGGCTTTCCGTAAAAGATTTCCTAAAGTTAAGCTTTATATAGCGTCTCTCAGAGAAACCAGTTCCCGTAAATTAAAGAATGATGTTGTTGTTCTTCCCTGGCGTAAAGCTTTGGAGACTTATTGTTCCCTGCATTCGGAAAGTTCGATTTCAAGGGAACATTAAAAAGGGAAGGGAATGTTTGATTTAGAAATCTTCGACTTTCCTTCAACCCGTTGCGTGCCGAAATGCAGGACGATAATCGTTATCGCTTTTGGGGCAAAATATCCCAGACGTCGGACAAGTTTTTACGGGTCGTGACGCTTAATGACAAGACAACGATACATAATGCCTTTTTTGACAGGGGGTTTAAACTATGAAAATTAATTATTATTCAGACACAGACTCGCTTTATATCGATCTATCCTCAAGAGCCAGCACTGAGACGCGGGAAATATCTTCCGGTGTCAATCTTGATTACGACAAAGACGGTGAAATCGTCGGGATCGACATTGACAATGCTAGTATAAAGCTCGACCTTAAAGAGTTGTTTTTGAACCATGTTCCTGGCATGGTTCACATTCAGCAAGTCTAGACAAGTATTCATTATCTTCAATACGGATAAATACCCATTGTCAGGTTTCTGCTTAAAACTCCCCTAAACACGAAAATCTCACTACTTTAAGAAATCCTTAGATTGTGTAGCTTTCTGAATTTTTTTTTATATAATTATATTGTTAGATAATTGTAGTTTGAAATAATGCAATAATTATATAAAAATCAAGTCACTGTCTTTACATTCATGGCAAAAAATAAACCCACAGAACGGATGATCAAAACTTCTATTGATCTGACCAGCGATCAATACCAGTATCTCAAGATCAAGGCCCTCGAGCGGAAAATGCGCGGGGAGGACCCGTCTTTTGTCACTATTCTTAGGGAATTAATAGAAGAAGACCGTAAAAAATGGAAAGAAAAACAAAAGTAACGTAACAAAATGCCAAAGAACAAACCCACAGAGCGGATGATCAAGACTTCTATTGATCTCACACGGGACCAATACCAGTACTTGAAGATCAAGGCCCTCGAGCGAAAAATGAGGGGGGAAGATCCGTCTTTTGTCACGATCTTAAGGGAATTAATAGAGGAAGACCGCAAGAAGTGGGCGGCAAAACCAAAATTAATGAGCTTGATCATCGCTGGTTTGCTTTGCCTTGCGTTTGCCTTGCCCGCGTCCGCCTCATTCATGCCTTTTAACACCAGCGTTCATATGAACGTGGGCATCGGCTCCGCGACACCCGGCCAGACGCTCGACGTGCAAGGCACTATCCGCTCAACGGGCTTAGCAGTGAGCGGTCAGGGAGCGGCTCCCGGCTATGTGCTGACAGCGACCGACAGCACCGGGGACGTGACCTGGTCAACAGCAGGGGGCTTAAGCGGATGGACCACAGGCACCGGCCTTGTCTATTCCACGACGGGAAGCAACAATATCGGCATCGGCACATCAACTCCGCAGGGTGGGTTTGTTGTAACCAACGGCAATGTAGGCATCGGCACGTGGGCGCCAGGCAAGATACTTGATGTGAACGGCAGCGTAAATTTTGGCCCACAGATGCTTCTTAATAACCAAGTTGCCGTGGATGATCTAGGGTCAGGTTTATTACGGCTCGGCGGGGGTTTTAGTTCCGTGCGTTCCGCCGATCCGTTTTATCCATCGAGCGATAATGTTTACGATTTAGGTAATACAGCGACGCCATTGCGATGGAGAAGTATCTCGGTAGGTACTAATGCAAGCAGTTTTGCCGGCAATGTCGGCATCGGTACCACGACCCCGCAAGGTGGTCTTGTCGTGACCAACGGTAACGTGGGCATCGGCACCTGGGCGCCGGGATACGCGTTACAGGTTTATGGAGGAGGTTCTTTTGACCAAGGTAATTTCGTTTTCTCAACAGATGCGAGTATATGGAACCGTGTTATCGCGGGCAGTAATGGCGGCGGGACGGCGGGTGCTCCCATATTCACTTTTGGTGGCGATACAAATAACGGGATGTTCCGTCCTGCTTCGCATACTTTGGCTTTCAGCACCAATTCTAATGAAAGATTGAGAATAGATTCGTCCGGCAACGTGGGCATCGGCACCACGACACCTGGCGGATCGCTGATCGTCCTGCCGGGCAACGTTGGTATTGGCTCCAATGCCCCTGGCCAAGAGCTCGACGTGCAAGGCACGGTGCGTTCAACGGGCTTGGCGGTGAGCGGGCAGGGTGCGGCTCCTGGCTATGTGCTGACAGCAACCGACAGTACCGGCGACGTGACCTGGTCAACAGCAGGGGGCTTAAGCGGATGGACCACGGGCACAGGACTTGTGTATTCAACGACGGGAAGCAATAACATCGGTATCGGCACCTCAACTCCGCAGGCCGGCTTCGTGGTGACCAACGGTAACGTGGGCATTGGTACCTGGACGACGCAGTATCCTATAGACTTCAGAGCGGCTGAAGGTGATTTTGCCATGAGATCAATGACAGGGACCAATCGTGTCGGGATACAGGAAACAAACACCGGTGGAACATTGGTCTTGGGGGTAGAAAGCAGTGCCGGTGGAGGTTTTATTACTGGAGACTTACCTTACGCAAGCATTATTGGATTTCAAACAAGTTCGAATCCGTTACAGCTGGCCACTAATAATGCCGTCCGAATGACCATTGACAGCAACGGCAACGTTGGCATCGGCACCCTTACCCCGCAGGCCCCTTTACATATTTCCAACGGCGGCGGCGGAAGAATGATTTATGACGATACGTCCAGCACTCATTTTAAGTGGCAGATCGGCAACAATATTAACCTGAATAACGCTTTTGAGATCACCCCTTCAACAGTCACAGCCGGACTTACGTTTTCAAGCCCAGCCATTGTGATCAGGGGAGGGGACAGCAATGTGGGTATCGGCAATGGAGGTACGATACCTCTTAATAAATTGGATGTTAACGGGTCTGTGGGTATCGGCGCGTACGCCGGGTTGAATACTGCTCCTTCCAGCGGTTTGATCGTTTCCGGCAGTGTCGGTCTAGGCACGTTCAACCCGCAATATCCTCTTCAAGTTTCAGGAAATACCGCTATCGGAGACTTTACGAACACAGGCAATGCTTATGATTTGAAGGTCCAGGGTTCAAACGATGGCGTGAGCTTGGGTGTGACGGTCTATGGCAGGGCAGGCATCACGAATCTTGGCACAGACGCTTATGGACGGTTAGGGTACTCAGGATTTGTGGGCAGTAGTGGTTTTGGTGTATTTCCAAATGGGGCTGGTGGCATACAGGCGTTAACTGTTTTGACAGGCGGTAATGTGGGTATTGGCTCGACAGCCCCCGGCCAGAAACTCGACGTGCAAGGCACGGTGCGCTCGACGGGATTGGCGGTGAGCGGCCAGGGCGCGGCGCCCGGATATGTGCTGACAGCGACTGACAGCACCGGAGACGTAACATGGTCAACCGCAGGCGGCTTAAGCGGATGGACCACAGGCACCGGCATTGTCTATTCTACGACGGGCAGTAACAATATCGGCATCGGCACCAGCACCCCGCAGGGCGGCCTGGTGGTGACCAACGGCAATGTGGGCATCGGCACCTGGGCACCGAGCGCGGCATTGGTTGTGCAGGGTGGCAATATCATTTTATCTTCGGCCAATAGTTTCCAATGGGGCAGTTCGGGAGTTGCTTCGCCGGACGCGTATCTTTTCAGGGATGGCGGCAACAGCGTTGCCGTCCGGTCCAACAGCACGACCACATTCAGCGTCTACAAGACATACACGGACGCTTCAAATTATGAGCGCTTGGTAACCGGAACAAGCGGAGGCAATCTCATGATCAATTCGGACGCCGCCGGCACGGGCACGGTCCGTTCGCTTGTGCTTCAAACCGGCGGATCGTCAGCGCTTGCGATCGACACGGCACAGAATGTCGGCATCGGCTACACGTCCGGCCTCAGCGGCAAATTGGTAGTCAACGGCAACGTAGGTATCGGCACGGCGGTGCCTGGGCAATTGCTTGACATCAAAAACAATGGGGATGCTTACATAAGGGTCCATGCGCAATCAGGCAATGACGCCATACTCCAATTGGAAGCGGAAAACGCGGGCGGGGCTGATACGGGAATACAATTCGGAGACGCGACAACGATGAATAAGGGAAAGATCGCTTATTCCATCAATAACGGCGCTCCGGATGATAATGCCATGGAGTTCTATACCAACAGCACGCGTGCCATGACCATCAGCAGCGGGCAAAACGTCGGCATCGGCACCAACACCCCGCAGGGTGGGTTTGTGGTGACCAACGGCAATGTGGGCATCGGCACCTGGGCGCCGGGAGGGCAACTTCATTTGGTTGGTTCGAATAATACATTGATCACGGATGGCCTGACAAGATTGGCTTTAGTTTTTAGGGTTGCCGGTTCAGATATTGGGTACGGCGGCAGTGGCAATTACACTTTTACCAACGGAAGCTCCACGGATTTCGGGTTTACAACCGCCGGCGCCACCAGTCTGCTGTTGGGCACGAACAACGCCGAGCGCATGAGAATAGATAACACCGGCAACGTGGGCATCGGGACAACAAGCCCTACAGGCGCAAAACTTACTGTATTTGGAGATACATGGATGGATAGTACAGGCAGCACAGACAGGACTCTTTACTTTAGGAATCAATCTACAGTGGGGACTGTTGAAAGTGACCAGGCATTGAGATTTTCAGCGGGAGTTGGCGGATCACCTACCGAAGCGATGCGCATCGCAGCGACATCCCTCAACGTGGGTGTCGGGACAGTGACGCCGGCAGCCACTTTGGAAGTCCAGCATTTGGTAGGCGGCCTGCCTGCCAACAGCGGCACGACCCAAACTTATGGACTTCTGCGCCTAAGAGGCAGGGATGGCGGGGTCCTTGACTTTGGAAATTATTATTCTACAGGTGCGTATTGGTTACAGGCAACAGGCTACAGTGATTTATCCGCGACTTACAATATTTTGTTAAATCCCAACGGCGGCAACGTGGGCATCGGCACGACGAATCCGGGCAGAACATTAGATGTTGACGCGAGCAGCACAGCTGGTCTGTATTATCCCATAAGGATAGCGGCAAGTAACGCTACGACTGGAAACGGTGCGGGTATTTTGTTCTCGGAAGACAGTTTTGACGCCAATCGCGGCAAAGGCGCGATCACGTATACGACAACAGGGTCTTTCAACCGAGGAGAATTTGATTTCCTTCAAAACAGTACGGCCGATACTTCAAATCCGACTCTGAGTAATTCTGTGATGACTATATTAAACACCGGCAACGTGGGCATCGGTTCTACAGCCCCCGGCCAGAAATTAGACGTCCAAGGAGTAGTACGCTCAACAGGCTTGGCGGTAAGCGGACAGGGTGCGGCTCCTGGCTATGTGTTAACAGCCACGGATAGCACCGGGGACGTGACCTGGTCAACAGCAGGCGGCTTGAGCGGCTGGACCACAGGTACCGGACTTGTCTATTCCACGACGGGCAGCAACAATATCGGCATCGGCACCAGCACCCCGCAAGGCGGCCTCATTGTTACCAATGGCAACGTGGGCATCGGCACTTGGGCACCGGCTACGGTGCTGCAGGTAAAAGAGTCATTTGCAGGGAATTTACGGTTTGATGTGTCTAACATGAATGCTGGAACCACTGGTATTGCGGAAGTGTCAGCAAGAAATGATCAGTCCGACCAATCTGCCCTGTACTCTTACGCCTCGGGATATTCAGGAACGCTTTACGGACTTAACCGGGCACGGCTTTCAGAAGTTAGATTGGACGGGTCAGGAGGCGGAATGGTTGATACCGGCTCCGGGAGCGGCAACATTTATTTCGGCACAGTTGGCGGCTCTCCGGACATGACAATCGCTTCTGGCAACGTGGGTATCGGCACGACAGTGCCGGGTGCCGCGCTTGATATCGTTCCCGCTGTGTACACGCTTTCTGGAAATAGTGCCACTCATTATTTTAACTATTTCGAACAGCCCACGGTCCAAACCACAGGCACAGGATACACATTAACGACAGCCGCGACCTTGGATCTTGAGCCGTCGTTCAGGTCGGGAAATGGCACCATTACCAATAATATGATTTTGCGGCTCGGCAATTCAGTGACAGGAGGCGTGGGGACAAATTATGCTTTAGCATCTGATTCAACGGGAGTCTCCTATTTTAGCGGCAATGTGGGTATTGGCACGACACTACCGATTTCAAAATTAAACATAACCGGTACCACGAATGGCAGCACTCCCTATATAACTTTTACTTCTGCTTTTGCAACCGCATCATATCTTGGCGTATCCACACAGAATAATGACATCGTTACCCATGACGTGTTAGGAGATGAGGTCATTGATTCCGGGAATAATTTCCTGCTCACCACCGGTGGAAATAATTTGCGGATGTATATTCCAAGCACCGGTAACATCGGTATCGGCTCAATCGCTCCGGGTGCCACACTCGACGTGCAGGGCAATATCCGTGCCAGCGGGACGATCACGGGAACAGTTTCCGCCAGCGGCTGGACGCTTTCAGGTTCCAATACAACAACGAACGATAACGTCGGCATCGGCACCACCACCCCGCAGGGTGGTCTCGTCGTGACCAACGGCAATATCGGCATCGGCACCTGGGCACCGACGTATGACATTGATATGGAAAAATCAGTCCCTGGCAGTGGAATGATCTTCCTGATGAAGAACATCAGCAACACATCGGGCTCTTATGCCGCTCTGCAGCTGACCACAGGTGGTGCCAGTGCGTATAACCCTGTGGTCGTTTGGAGCGTTCCCGGCCAGCAAAATTGGTCTGCAGGGATCGATAACGCGGACAGCCATAAATTCAAGATAGGCACCAATGCCGACATCCCCAGCGCTCCCAAATTGACCATCCAGACGGACGGCGACGTGGGCATCGGGCAGACAGCGCCGCTGGCAAAATTAAGCCTTGTGGGAGGCAGCACGCTTCGGTTCGGGAACGATGGCGACAGCGGGGACAACACTATTTATCTTCGCGGCGGGACAACGGGGGATAAATCTGTCATAGATTTGAATAATTATGGGTACAAGGACTGGTTTATTTCTTCAGGGGGAGCAGGTAACGGGAAATTCTCAATAACAGGCACCAGCGGAGGGGCTGGCAGCGACGGCATCGTAATGGACACAAGCGACAATGTCGGCATCGGTTCTGCGGCTCCCAGCAGTAAACTATATGTTTATAACGATGCGAACAATGGTTTTATTTTAGAAGGCAGCACCAGTGCGGTCAGAATGGCCAAGATCACCAGCACTTCAACGGATACCGGGTTGACCTTAAGCAATACCAGCGCGGCGGGCAGGGCGTTTACCTTGTTCTCCAACGGCACAGGCAGCGGGATCGGCTCCGGCCTTTTCACTATTTATGATGAGACTGCCAGCGCTGCCCGGCTTGCCATTAATGCCTCCGGCAACGTCGGCATTGGCACGACAGTTCCAACGATCAATGGAGGCGGTCTCGAAATTGCACGAAACGGCCAGTCTGCGGTGCGTGTTACCGATACAAGCGGATCAAAAGCTGAATTCGGAGTGGATACAACAGGCGGTTTTATTCAAACGATGGATAGTGGTGATAATTTTAGAGTTTATACCGGGAATGAGACTGAAGCGATGAGGATCACCAGCGCTGGTAACGTGGGTATTGGGTCCGCGGCGCCGGACAAAAAGCTGACAGTTGATATTGGGAGTACTACAAGCAGCGGAATTAATGTACGCGGATCAAGTTCCCCAACAATTTTTGTGACGTCTACTGGCACACCAGTGACCGCCACTCTTGGAGCTGATGATAGTGCAGGATACTTAAGTACTGCCACCAACCATCCGTTGGTTTTGAGAACAAACAATACGGAATATATGAGAATAACAACCGCTGGCAACGTGGGCATCGGCACGGCGGCGCCGGGCGCCCTATTGCAAGTCGCTGCCGCTTCCAATACGGCGGCGGTGAGAGTTCAGCGAAACGCTACAAACATTTGGGGTGAAATAAGGCAGTGGGGTGACGGCACATACAATGGTTTGTCAGTCCAGGCCAACGATCAAAATGCAGGGAACCCGGTCATTGTATTCAAGACTGCCACCGATGGATCAACCTATACAGAACGCATGCGTATCGACCAAAACGGCAACGTGGGCATCGGCACGACGAGCGCCTATACGCAAGGCGGAACGACGGGGTTATTTAATGTAAACGGCGACAGCGTTTTGAATGGCCGCGTGAACATTTTTGGATCGCTGGGGCAATTGCAGCTTGCCGATCGAACGACCTCAACGAACCTGTGGACGCAATACGTTTCCGGGAACAATCTCTTGTTTGATTACAGTGGAACGAAGATGGCTATTACATCAGGCGGTAATCTGGGTATCGGCACTACGGCCCCGACCAGGATATTCGAGATCGCTTCATCTGCCGGGGCTGCGGCCACTGTCCCTGGCATCTTATTGACGGACACGGTGGGAAATGCCAACAGCCGCCGTTGGCAAATTTCAGATGGCTTGAGCGCGTACGGGAGTATGGATTTTCAGGTCAGTTCCAGCGCTACGGCCCTGCCGTCAAGCGTTAAGATGTCCATTGATCTCAACGGCAACGTGGGCATTGGGACGACGACTCCGCAGGGAGCCTTTGTCGTGACCAACGGCAACGTAGGTATCGGTACCTGGGCGCCGGCCGGCGCGCTGGACATGGGCAGTCAAAAGATCGTTAACCTTGCCACACCCACGGCGTCCACTGACGCGGCGACTAAGGGGTATGTGGATGCCGCGGCTGCTACTCCCACAAACTGGACTTGCACGATAAGGAGTGGCAATACCAGCGCGTCTTGCAGTGCCGGTGAGGTGATGATCACGTGGTCATGCTATGTACTCAACGGTACCACTTTCGGTGACGCGCAAATGAGCGGACAAGGCATAACTTGCAACAGCGCGGCTTATACGGCATATGTTAATTGTTGTAAATAATAAAGGTGACGGACACATTTAATGACAAATTTCTGGGATAAATAGTATGAAATTAAAAAGACTAAGGACTTTCTTAATCTTATTTATCTTGTGCTTTGGTTCAGGAGTCACTCCCATCAAGGCGCAAGAGGGCAAGCCGCTGGGGGACAATTCCGGCAGCTGCATTACCACGGTTGAATTAAAACAGGTGCGTGGATATTCTTTAGCTCCTTTGATCTATCCCGGTGAGACGGTAAAGTTAGTTTATGGATACTATAACTGCCATCCAGTCGAAAGGGGGGACATCATTGCCTACAAATACACGGGTCGTGACGCGCCTATTATCAAGCTCGTTAAGGCAGTTGGCAGGGACAGGTGGAATCTTAAGGAAAATAAGGACCAAAACAGCTGGCGGATCATGGTTGATGATAAGCCCTTAAAGAATTCCCGGGGCGAATTTTATCAAATCTCCCGGTCTAATATCCGGATGCTTGAACTTTATATTAAAAGCTATCCCGTGCTTCCGGAAAACACCTATCTCATCATGGGTAATCAGGTTTCCGGCAGCTTGGATGCAACCAGGTTTGGCCTCATTGACAAGAGAGATATCTTAGGAAAAATTGAATTTAAGGGACACAACAATGACCTTGCCACATCCACGGCGTTCACTGATGCGGCGGCTAAGGGGTATGTGGATGCCGCGGGTTCTACTCCAACAAACTGGACCTGCACGATAAGGAGCGGCGCCGGCAGTGCGTCTTGCAGTGCCGGTGAGGTGATGATCAAGTGGTCATGCTATGTATCAAACGGCACCACTTCCGGTGACGTGCAAATGAGCGGGCAAGGGATAACTTGCAACAGTGCAGGTTATACGGCGTATGTTAATTGCTGTAAGTAACAGAATTAAGGGGACCAATGTTTGAAAAGGGCAGGTCTTTGAAGGGTGATGTCAAGAAATCTTTATGAACACCGTGCGTAAAATAATCTTGGGTCTTGGGGTGCTGCTGGCTTTGACGCCTGTGGCGGCCGCCTCATTCATGCCTTTTAATACCAGCATTCATATGAATGTCGGTATCGGCTCCGCATCGCCCGGCCAGACGCTGGATGTGCAAGGCACGGTGCGTTCGACGGGCTTGGCGGTGAGCGGCCAGGGTGCGGCGCCAGGGTATGTTCTGACAGCAACGGACAGCACCGGGGACGTGACCTGGTCAACAGCCGGCGGCTTAAGCGGATGGACCACGGCTGTGGGGATCGTTTACTCCACGACGGGAAGCAATAACATCGGCATCGGCACCAGCACCCCGCAAGGCGGCTTGGTGGTGACCAACGGCAATGTGGGCATTGGCACGTGGGTGCCTCAGGGTTATTTGGATGTGAGGCAAAATGCCAATGGTAATACCGTTCTCTATAGCCAACGCAATACTAATGCCAGCGGCGGCACAGGTTATTTTATAAATTTCAAAGACGCAACCCCAAGTGTCAGTCAATTTGCGGTAGATACTACCGGAGCGATAATCGGCGGAAGGATACAGCTAAACCCTGCTAACGGTAGCGGTTCTGCCGGAGTGACGTATGTATTGGATGCCGGTGATGCTTCGACTATCCAAAACACTCAAGGTTATAGGTTCAGGCAGTACGTTACTACAGGTGGAACGATCCCCATTTTCAGCATTGAGCCAACGTTAGCAGGCGGAGGGACATACACTTCATTTTTAGTCAATTCAACGGACACAAGCGCAGGGGCTAATTCAAAATTGATGGATTTACAGGTGGGTGGTACAAGCAGACTTAGCGTTCTTGATACCGGCAATGTCGGCATCGGTACTTCAACCCCGCAAGGCGGATTTGTCGTGACCAACGGCAATGTGGGCATCGGCACATGGACAGCGGGGTATAAATTGGATGTAATGGGTAATATTGCCATAGGTGCTAATACCTCCACTAATGAACAGGCATTCCTTGTCCGCAACGACGGACCAGGGGTTTTTGGGGTTTATAAAGATTCTCAAGCGGCAAACTACAACATTGTGGATAACGGGTATGTCGTTGAAGTTGGAACAAGGGGAGGGTCTCCCTACAAAAGCTTGGAGACGAGAGGACAAACAATTTTGGCAACACAGACTGGCAATGTGGGCATCGGCACCAGCACCCCGCAAGGCGGCCTGGTCGTGACCAACGGCAATGTGGGCATCGGCACTTGGTCACCGGCGGGGGCGCTGATAGTGATGAACGGCAACCTGGGTATCGGGGTAAATAACCCGAGTCAAAAACTTCAAGTGGCAGGAGCTATGGTTATAGATGGGCTTAACGCAGGTACGGGCGTTTCACTGTATTCTGATGCTTATAATGCCGCAGCCGGTCAAGACACCTTAACAATAGCTCGTTATAACACAGCTAATCAAGCATTCGCTTTCAGGACAACCAGCGGTTCAGAAGAATTTCGGATGATAAATACGGCAAAATTTGGGTGGTCTTCCACGAATACAAATGTACCATCGACCACGGATACAGCATTTTCCCGTCTTTCGACGGGCGTTGTTGGTGTAGGAGTTGGAACAACTGGAAATTATAGCGGTGTATTAGTTGCTACGAATGTTGGCATAGGAACATTTAATATCTCTAATGGAGCTTTGATAGTTACTGGCGGCAATGTGGGTATTAGCTCGGTATCTCCCGGCCAGATGCTTGATGTGCAAGGCACGGTGCGCTCGACGGGCTTGGCAGTGAGCGGGCAGGGTGCGGCACCAGGATATGTGCTGACAGCAACGGACAGCACCGGGGACGTGACCTGGTCAACAGCAGGTGGCTTAAGCGGCTGGACCACGGCTGCCGGACTTGTCTATTCCACGACGGGAAGCAATAACATTGGCATCGGCACCAGCACCCCGCAGGGTGGGCTTGTCGTGACCAACGGTAACGTGGGGATCGGCACATGGGCGCCAAGCGCAAAATTTGTTGTGAGTGGGAATATTTTCGGCTTGGGCGATACCAATGCTTTAGGCAGCCGTTCATCGGTCTCAACTTCGATTGGCCTCAACTTGATACCAGAGCTGGATGTCTCGAATGGGATCGGTGTTTATGTTGATGCCTATGATACCGACAGCACTCTTGATAATACTATTAGCGTTCAAGCTGAGTCGCATGTTGGCCATGGAGGAAGCCCGAGCAGCTTTGGTAATGTCTATGGTTTCTACGCCAAGGCGCCGGTTGTGAATAACGGTGCCAGTACGATCAATAATTACTATGGCTATTACGCGGACACTGTTGGGAATTCGGAGGTCACCAATTCTTACGGCTTGTATTTAAACGCCTTTGCCGGGACCAATAAGTACGGCGTATATGTGAACGGTGAAGGTTCGGATTACTTTAGCGGCAACGTCGGTATCGGGTCCGTAAGTCCAGGGGCGGCCCTGGATGTCAACGGTATCATACAAAGCAATGCTCGGTTGGTTTTGACAAATCCTTCTTTGCTGATCTGGGGGACGGACCGGGTCATTAGCGGGGCCCCAAATATTGAAAGTGAAAATACCAACGGGATGGAACTAGGTACAGCTTCCGGCGGCCCGTTGGTTTTGGAAACCAATGAAGCTGAACGTTTACGGATCACCCAAGCCGGCAGCATCGGCATCGGGACGACAACGCCTGGTTCAGCTCTTGATGTAGCGGGCTCGGTCACCAGCCGCAACGAGATCAATATAAACCATGCCGGTGGAACTACAAGAGTAGCCAACATTGGCGCAGATGACGATATTGGTTCAGGACTGCTAAACGGCAGTGATCTTTTGATCAAGTCAGTCATCTCAGGCTCGAATATCGGGTTTGAAACAAACAACAGCAATTCCGCAAGTCTTTTTATCGCCAGCGGCGGCAACATAGGCATCGGGACGATTATTCCGGTCGGGATACTTAATTTAAGCGCCTCTGCCGCCGGCATAGGGAACGTATTGACGATGTCACTTTCCGAAGGCACCAAATACAATTGGCGTATCGGCGCAAACTCTAATATTGATAATGGTTTCGAGATCACACCTTCTACTGCTACAGGTGGTTCCTCTTATACGACACCTGCTATAACCGTCCTTGGTTCAAGCCGTAATGTCGGTATCGGGTCAAGCTATCCCGGCCAAAAATTGGACGTGCAGGGCACGGTGCGATCGACGGGCTTGGCGGTGAGCGGGCAGGGTGCGGCACCAGGATATGTGCTGACAGCAACGGACAGCACCGGGGACGTGACCTGGTCAACAGCAGGAGGCTTAAGCGGATGGACCACAGGCACCGGCCTTGTCTACTCCACGACGGGAAGTAACAATATCGGCATCGGCACTTCAACCCCGCAAGGCGGGTTGGTTGTGACCAACGGCAACGTCGGTATCGGCACCTGGGCACCGACCCAGTTGCTGACAGTAGGCAATGGCGGTCTTACAGTTGATAGCTCCGGAGACATAACTTCCACCGGTCAAACTTATAATTATGGAACAGGCCCGGTCAATGTGGTTTACGGGACCGCGCCTTCCGCGAACCAATCATTCACCATGAAAATAACGCCATCCAACAACAAGACCAACTGGCAGATCTCCACCAACAGTTATGTCAGCGGCGCATTTGAGATCACCCCGTCAACCGCGGCAGGCGGCAGTACCTTTACCACCCCGGCGCTTACTCTTAATACCAACGGTACGGCGATGGCGATCAACGCTGGAAACGGCACTGCGGCATGGGGCAACTGGGACGCTGTTCAGCTGGGCACCTACGCGGCTTTTTCAGGCCAGGCGGCAGGCGATAGCGCGGACATGACCACTAATATGGATTTCAACGTCGGGGTATGGAATTATATAAACACTGCCGCGGCCACGCACCTGAATTTAAGCGGCGGAGCGTTCACCTTCAAAAATGCCGTCAGTGGAACAGCGGGAACTACAATAACAGAAACCAATCTTATGGAGATCACCAGCGCAGGCAATGTCGGCATCGGGACGATTACGCCTCAAGGCGCCTTCACCGTGACCAACGGCAACGTGGGCATCGGTACTTGGGCGCCAAGGGCGGCGTTCCATGTGACCGCTCCTGCCAACGGCAGTTTTGCCATGATCTTACAAAAGTCGTCTGCCTTTACGGGCAATCAGGCGATTGATTATCAAAATTCATCTGGTACGGAAATTGCCTTCGTTGGATATCCAACAGGTTCCGATGACCGATTTAGTATTTTTAATAAAGTGGCAAGTTCTCCTTTAACTTTTGGTACGGCAGGCAATGAGCAAATGCGGATTGACAGCGCCGGCAACGTGGGCATCGGCTCGACAGCACCGGGGGCCCTGCTCGATGTGACAAATACCCTTAATAATCAGATAAGAGTTAATTCTACCAATGCTGCAGCCCGAATTGCTTTAAATAATACAAATACATCCGGCAAGCAATGGGACGTGCAATCAGTAGTTGCGACCCAAAGAGAAGGTAATTTTGAGGTCCAGGATGATACCAGCGGACATGTCCCATTGAAAATTGATCATAATGATAATGTGCTGCTGGACTCGCTCAATGATGGCAATGTTGGCATTGGCACAACCAGCCCGGTCGCCGAGCTTGAGATCAAAGGATCAACTGCCGATACTTTATCAATAACCAGTTCAGGTTATTCAGGTGGAACAAATCGATCAATTATTGTTACCAACTCGGGTACTTCGACGAATGGTTACGCCGGGGCCTTCAACGCCACCGGGGCCACGACAAACAACTACGCGGGTTATTTTAATGCCACCGGAGGGTCAGCAAATAACTACGGCGTATATGTCAATAACGGCGTTTCATATTTTGCAAGTAATGTGGGTATCGGCTCAACAGCTCCGGGCAAGACCCTGGACGTGGCCGGCACCGCGCGGGTGACGGGCTTTACGATGAACGTTTCACCGGTCAACGGCTATGTGCTCACCTCGGACAATAACGGCAACGGCACCTGGATGGCCAATGCCGCCAGCGGCGGATGGACGTGGTCCGGCCTGCGCATCTACGCCACCAACGGCAATGTCAATGTCGGTATCGGTACCAGCACCCCGCAAGGCGCGCTGACCGTAACCAACGGCAACGTGGGCATCGGCACCTGGTCGCCGAATGAGCCGCTGCAGGTCACCGGGAATATCGGCATCGGCTCGTCCATCACTGATTCAGGCGGGTCCGCAAGATTGACGATCACCGGCACCACCGTGGAGGTCAACTTGCAATGAGAAGAGGGGAGAACAATTTTGAGGCAGGGGATTATTCGATTTCGATGAGGCCTTGTCGAAAATTGAAAGACAAGTTAAATTTTTTCAAAATGTTCAAGCCTAATAATCCGGATACGGTGCTCCGGGGAGGCAGGTTTAAACAGGCGATTTCAACATTCTTAAGAGTGAAACCAAGGAATTGGACACAAGGGACAATGACGACAGGGACATATTCCGTCGCGCTGGCTGTGATGATCTCGATCCTTTTAGTTGACTTGGAGGGATCGATCCCGATGGCTAAAGCAATATCGGAGGGAATACTGGTGATGCTGGCACCTGTATCAACGACCATTTTAATGAGCTTGCCGTTTTTGGATCCGCGAACAAGAACATTGACGACAATAACCGCGTCATTAGTTTTAAATGGTATTGTGGCCATAATGTCATTAAAAAGCTACGGCGTAACCTTTGGGGAGAACATTGTCCGAATAGTCAATAAGAGTAATGCCTTTAGAACGGATGGATTTTTTGTAAATTTCATCGCGCAAGGGGCTATGGGCGATCAAATGGCCGCTGACCGGGGTGGTCGAGCGGACATCCATGCGGTCAATTTTGATCAAAAGCCATTCATGTTTAAATCGGCTTTTGATTTTTTCAATGCGTTCAGATTTCATATTTGGAGTTTAACATCTGTCATCGAGCGTGTCAAGGGCAACGTTGAGGCGTTCCCGCCGCCAATAACAGGGTCTTAATAATAAGGGACAGCGCCCTATTATTTAAACACGTAACTTGTTTTTCGGCAGGGAGTTAAGAAATTTGCAAAGGAAGTTTTTTTTGGTACAATAATCGCACTATGAGGAGTATTTTTCAGTGACGAAGCGATCTCTTATATTTATTTCAATGGATGATGTTTGCGTGACCACTGCATCCACGCCCCCAAACCAAACATGGTTACAGCAACTAAAATTATTAATTCCATTACTTACCTCCTTCTTTAATGATGCGCATGGCTCTTTTTTTTCGCGTTCCAGCGGTCAATTCCCATTAGGA